>Ga0134099_1000120_pt1 | contig 100898 bp, 94 predicted proteins | sample 10_taG_2_FD_105482 | JGI IMG/M metagenome (GOLD analysis project Ga0134099, IMG submission 105482) | Switchgrass degrading microbial communities from high solid loading bioreactors in New Hampshire, USA - 10_41_5_180_A2 metaG | ecosystem: Engineered > Bioreactor > Semi-continuous > Anaerobic >...
TGGAGATTTTTCGATGCCCGTCCTCACAGAAGAAGAAGATGCTACATCAAGCATTTAAACGAAAAAAACGGTTAAACAGTCAATGTGGTATAACATTTAAATAACCGTAAAATTTCAGGGGGAAACCCCTGAAATTAAAATTCAAAACATTCAACGAAATAAAAATTTCGTTGAATGTGGAAGGGTAAGGAAACCGGCGACGCAGCTATATTATTACAAAAACACATTAAACAGCCTCTGGTTTTATGTGTTTGATATTTAAATAGTTGTGCTTCGTTTTCAAGATTTTATTTTAGGAAATACTTATTGTCTTTTGATTATACTCGGTCCGAAACGATATTTAGTAATTACAACAAAAAAACGGGAATCGCTCTTTAGCTCATTGAATTCTGTCGTATCTTAAAGCACTTTGTGGGACATTGACAGGCTTAGGTTTACAATATTCTTTATTTCTAATGAATTTCTTGATATCGTCTGCCGTTACCTTCAACTTTAATTCCCTCCTCATAGGCTTGTCCTAATTATATTAATTTCAAGGCATATATTTTAACAACGGATACAAAATCTCAACAACTTAATTAGTATATATTGGCATAAATATGGCATTTATATTAAATTATCAGTGTCAATCCTTAAAAGCTTGATTTTAGTTTGCAGTTTCGATATCATTAAATCGGTATCTGATAATGCAATTATTCACTTTGGGGTTTTTACATATGATAAACGGTTTTGAAGATGCGCCTGTTCTGGTAAAAGATTTTTTAAGCTACATGCAAACCATTAAAGGAAAATCAATAAATACAGTCCAGGTTTATCTTTATGACCTTCGGGTTTTTTTACGCTTTATAAAATTACATAAAAAACTCGTACCTGAAGATACAGATTTTGACTCAATTGATATTTCCGATGTTGATGAAAATTTATTAAAATCTGTTACTTTAAGCGATTTATATTCATATATGTCCTTTGTAAGCAACAGCCGTTCAAATTCGGTATATGCGCGTGCCCGGAAAGTTGCAAGTTTAAAATCCTTTTACAAATACCTTACCAATAAAGCCAAGGTATTGGATGTAAACCCTGCCCAGGAACTCGAATCGCCTAAAATAATCAAGCGTTTGCCCCGTTATCTGAATATAGAGGAAAGCAAAAAACTGCTGTCTTCGGTTGATGGCAAGTTCAGTGCCCGGGACTATGCTATCCTGACGCTGTTTCTCAATTGCGGCCTTCGTCTGTCAGAACTTGTAGGTATTAATTTAAACAATATCAAAAACAATACGCTTAGGGTAATAGGCAAAGGCAACAAGGAACGGGTTATTCCGTTAAATTCAGCCTGTATTGAGGCTATTAACAATTATATGAAGGAACGTCCCGTAGAAGGTGTAACAGACAAAAATGCGCTGTTTTTGAGCGAACGCAGACAGCGCATCAGTAAGGCCACAGTTCAGCATATAGTTAAGAAATACATAATTTCCGCAGGTTTGGACCCAAGACGCTATTCGACGCATAAGTTAAGGCATACTGCAGCAACTTTAATGTACAAATACGGCCATGTCGATATACGTACTTTGCAGAAATTACTCGGCCATGAAAGCATAGCAACAACCGAAATCTATACACACCTTGACGATCAGCAGTTGCAAAATGCCGTGGAAAGCAATCCCCTTGCCAATTTCAACCCTGCGAAAAGGTAACTTTAATTGCTTTCAATGATGAATCTGTCAATTGCTTTTGAATAATCCAGGTCGCTTTCACCAATGTGAATATCCGGTTCAATTCCTTTTCCCTCGATATTATTCTGCAAAATATTCCAGTAATGATTTACCAGTAATACTGCAAATTTATTGGAGCGATCAATGTAAATAACCTGCCCTACTCCCTTCCCTGCCGTCTTATTGCCAATAATTGTAACATTGTCGGCAAATGTTCGTAAACCCAGTGTTAACAGTTCTGCACTGCCCGACGTATTTTCATTAACAAGTATTCCAATCTTTTTAAAGGCAGTATGCCATTTATCCGACTGATAGGTTCTGACATATCCGTCCCTGTCAATAATATAACCAGGAGTACATTCGCCAAGCAAAGCATCCAATATTATGCCTGCTTCATCAGACAGTCCTGATTTATTGTCCCTGAGATCTATTACAAGAACTTTTTCACCCGGATTTTCCACGTCCTGGATAAACTCTCTGAATCGTACGCCTGTTCCGGGATAAAGATTTATAAACCTTACATAAACATATTTATCGTCCTGTCTTGTACTAATAAACCGGGTATCAGCAGAGCCTAAATAGAAATTATAATCAAAACCCGTTACAACATCTGTTAAATTGTCATTTGCAGCTTTAATGGAATTTACCAGGTTTATTACATCTTCAGCCGAAAATAGGTTTCCTTTTTCAAGAATTGATTCAAATTCACTGCTTAAATCTGCACTATAATACAAATAATTCTCTTTAATGAAATCAACAAGTTTTTTGCCTGCCGAAACAGATAAATCATAGTCAAGTTTTTCCAGAAGGAATTTCAACAGACTGTAATCAGGATAAATTGTGCTGGCCTTATCGGCATATTCCTTCGCCTTCTGATAATTCTGAAGCGTTTCGTATTCCCTTGCTATATAAGTCATTGTTACAAAATCGTTGGACGGATTATTCGACAGTATATCCTGGTATACTTTTATGGCCTGCTCATGCTTACCAAGGCTCGTAAAACACTGAGCCTTGTAATACAGCAGTTCGCGATCCTTGGGAAAATGTTCGAGTGAATTATCTACAGCCTCGATACACCTGGTATAGCTGCCCATGGTATATAGCGCTGATACCAGTTTCAAAACAGAAGTATGGTTTTTGCTGTCAAGACTGACCGACTTTCTGAAATACTCCGCTGCAGTTTTGTAATCCTCGTTTATAAAAGCTATATTCCCCAGCAAATTATAAGCATCTGCACTTTGGATATATTTGAGGGTTTCCCTGCCCATTTCTTCAGCTTTAACAAAATCACCGATTTTGAAATAACACATTCCCATTAGGGCAAATACCTCAGCATCGGAGGGGCTAACTTCATGATACTGGCTGTAGGTTAAAATCGCTTCCCTGTATTTTCCAAGGTTATACAGTGATTTTCCTTTATACAGGTATGCGGAATGAGACTTGTTATAAAGACCGATTGCTGTATCAAAAAATTTAATGGCTTCTTCATATTTGCCCTGCCCGAATTTTTCCATGCCGGATTCAATGTTCCTGTCGGCATTTTCTTTTGCTTTTACCGACTGACTTACAGTATACGGAATATTCAGATAAACGCTGTTGAACTGGCTGTTAACAAAATGGTAATTATTAGTAAACTGCCTGAATTCGCCGTTTTCTTTTATGTCCGAATTATACCTTACAGTGAGATTTAATTCTTCAATGTACTTTTTCTGCCTGTTAATCCTTATTTCGAGTTCTGCAAGCTCTATGGCTGTTTCGCCGTCCAAACCCAATAAGGGTAACACGTTTCCGATAAAAGACGGAAATGTACCTTTCCCCTTCAGAATAAAACTGTTCTCATTCTCTTCCACATTAAGATTATTACATAATTCATCGGTTGGCTGGATAAAATCAAATACTGATTTTTGTATTTTTACAGCATCACTCTTGCTTATTTTTGCAATATTCCAGTGCATCTCGCTGCTTTTTTTCGAATACAGGGTTTCTCCTTCAAGCCAGATTTCGTAATATGACTGTTCACCGGTCAGTGTTTTCTTATATAGCAATGCTCTGGATCGGTTTATCGTGTACTCTTCAATAATACTGCTGATGGCATTGCCATCGTATACCGTTGATGTCTGTATGGTATTCAGGCTGTTCAGGGATTTGTGTACGCTATAAGTGTCGGTCAGTATTTTTTTCGCTGAGTAATAATCACTCCCGTAAATCCATGTGTACTGCTGGATATTATCCCCGTACGAACCCATTGAGAACAACAATTCTTCCGGGGTTTCGGCACCCCTTATAACGGTATAGAAAATCAGAGAATTATCCAGATATATATTCCTGGGTATATCGCCCGTTTTATACTCGTTTATTGTTATAACTTCAGAACCGTCTTTTCTGCATCTGATTAGCCTGTAATTTTTGTCAAGGTTCTCGACAGCCAGGTAAAGCCAGTTTTCATCCATATTGACCGATAACGGAATTTTATCTGTAATCCTGGCAGGTTTCCCGCCTGTAACCGGAATACGGTACATACCGGGCATGTATTTAACGTTGGAAGCATCGGTAATCACTTCGTTAATAACAAAATATAAAAACTCCTGGTCAATCAGTTTAAGATTATAGATTTTTCTGTCAGAAATGTTTTTACCCAGTATCCTGCCCGTTAAATTTCTTTTATCCGAACCGTCAATTCTGATACGTGAAACTGTTTGATCCTGTGTACTGATGTAATAAATCCAGCCGTTTTGAATAAACCAGTTTTTATATGAAAAATCACCGTTTTCAGTAATTTTCATGGTTTCGGTGCCGTCTGTTTTCGTTCTGAAAAGAGCTGTTTCATTATTAGTTTCGCTGTAATATATCCAGTTGTTTACAACCTGCATTGAAATAACAGGTTTATTGATAATAACCTCTTTTTCCGAACCGTCCATTTTCATCCGGATTACCTTGTTTATACCTTTGTCCTTACCTATACAGTAAATCCGGTCATCAACAATATGGAGATCACCAATTATATTGTCTGATATTTTTTCCTTCTGTTTTGTGACTTTATTCTCCCTTACCAGTACTCCGTCAGGCAGTACATGATAATACCAGTTATTATCGGATGCAAACTTTCCGCCGTTCAGTATATTTCCCAGTTCCTTCTGCACTTTTAAGTCATTTATAAAAACAGTCTTTGTTTCATTTACCCAGTCTACTTTTGCACCGAGGGCTTCACTGACAAAACGGACAGGAACCATTACCCGCCCGTTTATTCCCAATGCCGGAACATCCATTATATACTGCCTGTTATTTATCATTGCCACCCGATTTTCGACCTGAACGCGAATTTCGGTTCCATTCCTTTTAATGGTCACGGTCTTCGTAAAGTTATCCCAGCCTATTTCTGCACCGAGGGCTTCAAAAACTGCACGGACAGGTACCATCGTAAAACTTTTTACAAACATAGGAGGTACGTCAAATGTAATCTCAGTATCATTGACATATACATTTATTTCATTTTCACCTGTTTTTTGCTGTGCATAAACGATACCCTGAACATTCAGCAATAATATGGTTAAAACCAGCAAAACACTGATACCTTTCTTCATATAACCCTCCCCCTAAAGATTTCATCCTTTGAAAAAAATTAAGATTCACCGGGATAACCCGTAAACTGGAAAACCTGTCTACCTATATAATACACTTTATGATTACCGCTGGCAATAAAAAAAGAACCCGCAAAGGGGTTCTCCGCTGATGAGGTGCCATATAAAAAGCCAGGTTACAGAATCAGTCGAGTTTTTCGTAAAATGCCTTATATCCCCTGTAAGCTGAATAAACATCAACTTTACTGGTTACTTCAAACGGCGCATGCATGCTTAACACAGGCACACCACAGTCAACAACATCCACACCGAGGTTTGCAATAAACATGGCTATCGTACCGCCGCCGCCTTTGTCAACGGCACCAAGCTCAGTGGTATGCCATACAACACCGTTTTCATTAAATACTTTCCTGATTTTTGCCAGCAGTTCCGCATGAGCATCCGAGGCCCCGGCTTTTCCGCGGGAACCGCTGAATTTCAGTAAAGCAAGACCCTTACCAAGATATGCGGCATTCAATTTGTCATGGGTACCTTCAAAATTGGGATCTACCGCGGCGTTTACATCAGCCGACAGCATGATTGAATTGTTGAGGCAGCGTCTCAAAATTATATCTGAATAGTTTTCAGTTGTTAACCAGCACAAATCTGCCATGAAATCTTCGAGTAATTTAGATTCGGCCCCGGTATTGCCCACGCTTCCGATTTCCTCCTTGTCGGTAAGCAGGCATACAGAAGTATATTCAGGATTCTGTACATCAAGAAGAGCAGTGACAGAAGTAAATGCGCAAACCCTGTCATCCTGGCCGTATGCGCCGATCATGCTTCTGTCGAAACCTACATCCCTGGCCTTGAATGCAGGCACCAGCTCGAGTTCCGATGTAAGGAAATCTTCTTCTGTTATGCCGTACTTTTCATAAAGAAGGTTCAGAATGTTGAGTTTTACTTTGTCCTTAACTTCCTTGTCGTCAAATGGCAATGAACCCACCAGAGCGTTCATTGCCTCGGCGCTGAAAGCCTCAGTGAGTTTTTTTTCCATCTGATCCTTTGCAAGGTGCGGCAGTAAATCGGTTATTGTAAATACCGGGTCGTTTTCATCCTCACCAATAGAAACTTCCACAGCTTCGCCGTTCTTCTTTATTATTATCCCATGCAGTGCCAGAGGAATGGCCAGCCATTGGTATTTCTTTATTCCGCCGTAATAATGGGTCTTGAAAAATGCCATATCGGTGTTTTCATATAACGGATTCTGTTTTATGTCAATTCTTGGCGCATCAATATGTGCCCCAATCATCCTTGTTCCGTCTTCAAGCGGTTTTTTGCCTATCACAGCCAGAATTACGGCTTTGTTTCTGACGTTTCTGTAAACCTTGTCACCGCTTTTCAGGGTCTGCCTGTTCTTAATGACTGTATCAAGATCTTTATAACCAAGCTTTTCAGCCCGTCTTAAAATTTCCTTTACGCATTCCCTTTCGGTTTTTCCGTTGTTCAGAAAAGTTTTATAATCTTCACAATAGCTGAATATTGTCTCCCTGTCACCGATTTTTTCCCACGCATTGGAAAGTTTATAGCCAATCTCATCCATTAATTTTTGTCCTTTGCTTTTTTCTTTTACTTCTTCCACGTAAATTACCCCTTTCCGGTATTAAAATTTGGCAGAAAATTAAATCACTCATATTATACCACCTGAAAGGAATAAATACCAATTAATATTATTGATTATAAAACGGCAGTAAAATTAATTTTGCATGGTAATACATAAAAAAACCCGGACATGAGCACCGGGTTAATACTAAAAGTTTTTAACTGCAATTTATGTAAAGATTACAGTATGATACAGATTAATCCGCCGCTGCCTTCGTTGATTATTCTCTGCAGAGTCTCCTGGAGTTTCATCTGCGCGTCTTCGGGCATCTTGTAAAGCTTATTCTGCAGACCCTCTGTAATAAGTTCGTACAGCGACTTGCCGAATATATTGGAATCCCACAGCTTTTCAGGCTGCCCTTCGAATTCCTTCAGCAAGTAATTTACAAGTTCCTCCGACTGTCTCTCGGAACCAACCAGCGGAGCTATCTCTGTTTCCACATCGGCGCGTATCATGTGAATCGAAGGCGCACTTGCCCTGAGCTTTACTCCGAATCTGCTGCCCTGGCGTATAATTTCAGGCGGTTCAAGGGTTAACTCATCAAGCTGCGGTGCAACTACACCATAACCTTTCGTTCTTACTTCATGCAGGGCATATTCAATCTTTTTGTATTCCTTCCTGATTGCTGCAAGTTCTTTAAGCACACTGAACAGTTCATGTTCACCCTGGATATTAAGACCTGTTTCAGCATTAAGAATCTGGTAAAACAGGCCTTCCGCCATATTTATTTCTATATTTACCCGTCCTGAGCCAAGCTGCATTTCTGATATTCTTCCGTTCCTGACAAACTCGTAATTATTCAGATTGCATACATTATTGTTAATCTGTCTTATTGTCGCATTTTCATCCAGGACCTCACGCAGCGCATTGATTATATCGTTTCTCAGCCAGTGCTGCGGATCAAGTCTTGTGATCCAGCGCGGGATATCCACTGCAACTTCACGGACAGGGAATTCATAAAGTATAGTCCTCATGGTTCCGTGTATGTCCCTGATGGTCATGTTGAGGCAATCCATCGGAAGAACGGGTTTATTGTACTTCTGTGAAAGTTTTTCGGCAAGCTGTCTGGTTTCGGTCTGCTCGGGAAACGCAGAGTTAAGGATAATTATAAACGGTTTTTTGCTCTTTTCCAGTTCTGCTATTACTTTTTCCTCGGCTTCTTCATATTCTTCCCTCGGTACGTTTGTGAATGACCCATCGCATGTAATGGCAACGGCAATGGTTGAATGTTCACGTATAACCTTTCTTGTGCCTGTTTCAGCCGCTTCCTCGAAAGGAATGGGCTCTTCAAACCAGGGTGTATGTACCATCCTTGGCACTTCGCCTTCCATGTACCCTATTGCGCTTTTTACCAGGTACCCTACGCAGTCAACAAGCCTTACATTCATTATTGCGTTGTCGTCCATTACGATTTTTACAGCTTCATTCGGCACAAACTTCGGCTCAGTGGTCATTATCGTACGTCCTGAACCGCTTTGAGGTGTCTCGTCAATAGCACGTTCGCGTTCATAAGGATTTTGGATGTTCGGAATAACCAAACCTTCCATAAACCTTTTAATAAAAGTTGATTTCCCGGTCCTTACGGGACCGACTACTCCGATATAAATGTCTCCGTTCGTTCTTTCTGCTATATCTTCATAGATCCTGTAATCTCTTTCCACGGCGTATCCCCCTCTTATCAATTGTTATAACGGGTCACCCAGTCCTTCTATAATATATTGAACAAGTCCACTATTTATTACAAAAAAATAAAGCCTTTTAAGGCTTTTTTGTAAAATTGTTATAATGTTTTTTATGAAAATTTTACAATCATTCGGAGATATCAGAACTGCTGTCCGGTATATCTGTTTTTCCGGGGGCGCCTTTGTCCGTGTCCGAATCATTATATTCCCTTTTGTCATGCTGCCTGTTCAGGAAAAAGAAAAACAGCGCATAAAGCATAAATATTGTCAGTGATTCGGTAACCCTGTATTGAATAAAGAAAATATTCACCAGGACAAGAAAAAATATTACAAGAGCTGTCCACGCAAGTAGCCGTTTTACCAAGGATAAATCACCTCATTTTTTTACGGCTGGAAAAGCTACTTTTTCCTGTTTTCTCTCCGGGTTGCCAGCCAGTCATTAATTTTTGCCTCATAACCGTTTTTGGTAGGCTCGTAGTAAACAGTACCCCTCATCTCCTCGGGCAGGTATTCCTGGTCAACTATATTCCCCGGGTAATCATGGGCGTATAAATAGCCTTTTCCATAACCAAGCTCTGCCATGCCTTCAACCGGTGCATTCCTCAGATGCATGGGAACCTCACCCGTATATTTGCTCGAAACATCGGAAAGGACCTTTTCAATGCCTTTATAGCATGAATTGGATTTCGGGCTCGTAGCAACCATAACCGCTGCCTGTGCAAGTATAATCCTCGCTTCAGGCATTCCTATACGCTCGATTGCCTGTGCGGCAGCAACTGCAACGGTAAGCGCATTAGGATTTGCCATGCCGACATCTTCAGCAGCACAAATAATTATCCGTCTTATAAGATATTCAGGCGTTTCACCCGCATAAAGCGCGCGGCCAAGGTAAAAAAGTGCAGCATCGGGATCGCTTCCGCGCATTGACTTTATAAATGCACTGATGTTGTCATAGTGTGCTTCAGATGACTTGTCAAAACGTATTGCCTTTTTCTGAACACAGTCCTCAACTACATTTGTGTCTATTACGTAAATCCCGCTGCTGTCGGGTTGCGAAGTCAAAACAGCAAGTTCCAGCGCGTTAAGCGCAATTCTTGCATCGCCGTCCGACAACACGGCAAGCAGATTAAGTGCATCATCGGATATATCAATCTTCAGGTTTCCGTAGCCTCGTTCAGGATCATTTATCGCACGCTTTAGTATTGTAATAATATTCTGTTCTGTTAACGGTTTCAGCATAAACACCGTTGAGCGCGAAATAAGAGCCTTGTTGACTTCGAAGAAGGGATTTTCGGTTGTAGCGCCTATCAGAACAATAAGCCCGTTTTCAACATAGGGAAGAAGTGCATCCTGCTGAGCCTTGTTAAACCTGTGAATCTCGTCTATGAAAAGCACGCACCGGCCCGACGGGTTCAGGAACTCGTTGGAAGTTTCATCAATAATATCCTTTATATCCTTGACACCGGCAGTTACAGCATTCAGCTGGCGAAAAACAGATTTTGTGCTGTTTGCTATAACCCTGGCCAACGATGTTTTCCCGGTACCGGGCGGGCCGTAAAGGATTATAGATGATATCTGATCGGCCTGTATCATCCTGTATAATAATTTTCCCCTGCCGACAATATGCTCCTGACCAACAAACTCATCCAGGGTTCTTGGCATCATCCTGTAAGCTAACGGCTCACGCTTTTTTTCCCTCGGCAATTAAACCACCTTTCCTGCTGCTATTATTGCCCTGTATAAATAATCATTTATCCTGCAGATTATCTCCGTTTTTCTTCAGAAACTTTTCATATAAATCGGGTCTTTTCAGCCGGGTTCTTTCAAGCTTCTGTTCAAAGCGCCACTTCTCAATGTTGGCATGATGTCCTGACAACAGGATATCAGGAACTTTTCTCGACAAAAAAACCGGCGGACGGGTATACTGCGGATATTCCAGCAATCCGTCATTATGTGACTCATCCGAAGTTGCACCCGGTGGCAGAACCCCTTCAACAAGACGGCTTACACAGTCAATAAGCACCATGGCAGGCAATTCGCCGCCTGTCAGAACATAATCACCTATCGATATTTCCTCGTCGACAATTTCTTCAATTACGCGCTCATCAACACCTTCATAATGCCCGCACAGGATTACAATGTGCTTTTCATGCGAAAGCCTTTTTGCAATTTCCTGGGTAAGTATTTTCCCCTGCGGGCTCATATATATGGTAAGAGGTTTATATGGAAGTTCATTTACAACATGCAACCATGCATCATATATAGGCTGAGGCGTCATAACCATTCCGGTGCCGCCGCCATACGGGTAATCATCGGTTTTTTTGTGTTTATCCTTTGAAAAGTCCCTTATATTGTGAGTCCTTATCGTTATAATACCCCTTTCCCTGGCTCTTCCAATGATGCTTTCGGACATAAACGAATCAATGCTTTCCGGGAAAAGGGTCAATACATCAAATATCATCGTTCAACCAACCCTTCCGGGAGAGTAACCTGTATCCTTTTATTCTCAATGTCCACATTCAGAACTACGTCTGTAAGTGCAGGTATAAGTATTTCGCCGTATTTTTCCCCTTTTACCACATATACGTCATTGCTTCCGGTTTGCAGCACATCCGTTATCTTTCCCAGAATAACGTCTCCCTCGTAAACTTCGCAGCCGACAAGATCGGCAATAAAAAACTCATTTTCATCCAGCGGTCTGGCATTTCTTCTGTCCACTTTCAGATAACAGTTTTTGAATTCTGCAGCCTTATCCATTGTATCAATACCGTGAATCTTTATCAAAACAAAGTTCTTATGATACCGCATATGGTCAACGAAATGTTCGGTCAGTCTGCCGTCCTTTTCAATCCATACTATCTTCAGATAATCAAATCGATTAATGTCCGATGTTGTGGGTATAACCTTCATTTCTCCCCGAACACCATGAGTATTAACTATCAAACCAACGGTAAGATAATCCGTCAACCTGTCTCCCTCCGTCAATAAAACCCCGACCTTTTGTGTCCGGCCGGGGTTGTTATTATTCTGAGATCGGTTTTATTACTTCCTTTACAGCCCACTTTTTAATGGTTATTTTTGTTCTTTCGTTACCGCTTTCAATAGTGAATTCATCGTCCTTAATATTGATTATTTTTCCTGTAATACCGCCGATGGTAATAACTCTGTCTCCTACAATGGCGTTATTAATCATGTCCCGGGTTTGCTTTTCCTTTTTACGCTGAGGTCTGATAAGAATAAAATACATAAGTACGAATATTAAAATCAGCGGACCGAACTGAATCAAAAACAGGTAAAAACTGTTTACCTCGGGCACTTCCGTTCCTGCAGCACTTTCTGCAAATGCTGTTAACAACCAGTTCATGTTTAATCTCCTTTCAATATATACAAAAATTTGCTTTTGTAAAAAACAGTACAAAGCTTGTTTCTCTAAGCACAGAAACATTATACACAATTAGTATAACCAATTCAACCATTTATTGCTTTTATTTTGTCACATACCTGTTTTTGTGTCATAACCAAATTTGCTGAAAAATTCGTTTCTGAAATCGGCCAGCCGGTCGTTCCTGATTGCTTCCCTGACATTTTCCATAAGTTTGAGCAGGAAACGCAGGTTATGCCATGTTGCCAGCCTCATTCCCAGCATTTCACCGGCCTTGAATAGATGCCGGATATATGCCCTTGTGAAATTCCTGCACACATAACAGTCGCATTCTTCGTCTATCGGAGAAAAATCCTCTGCATACTTTGCATCCCTGATTATAATCCTGCCTTTTGACGTAAATACCGTTCCGTTCCTTCCGATACGGGTAGGCAGGACACAGTCAAACATGTCTATGCCGCGTATGCTGCCGTCAATAAGGTAATCAGGGCTTCCAACCCCCATCAGGTAGCGCGGTTTGTTTTCCGGAAGCAAAGGCACGGTTTCCTCCAGGACATTCATCATTACTTCTCCCGGCTCTCCTACACTTAAGCCTCCGATGGCATAGCCCGGAAAGTCCAGTTCTGTGAGCTGTTTTGCACTTTCCTTACGCAAATCGGCGTAGACGCTTCCCTGCACAATTCCGAACAGTGCCTGTGTTTCAGGATTTTTGTGCGCTTTTTTGCACCTTTCAGCCCACCGCGTAGTCATTTCCATGGATTTTTTCGCATAGTCATAATCACACGGATACGGGGCGCATTCGTCAAAAGCCATAATTATGTCAGAACCAAGCGCATTCTGGATTTCAATTGATTTTTCAGGCGAAAGGAAGTGCTTTGAGCCGTCTATATGGGATCTGAATGTTACTCCTTCTTCCTTAATATCCCTCAAATCTGCAAGGCTGAACACCTGAAATCCGCCGCTGTCCGTAAGAATGGGTCTGTCCCAGTTCATAAATCTGTGAAGGCCGCCCGCTTTTTTTACAAGCTCATGCCCCGGACGAAGGTACAGGTGGTATGTATTGCTCAGTATAATGCCAGCACCTATTTCCTTCAGTTCATCCGGAGACATCCCCTTAACAGTAGCCTGGGTTCCTACAGGCATAAAAGCAGGAGTATCAAAACTGCCATGGGGAGTATGCACCCTCCCATGGCGCGCCCCGGTCTGTCTGCAAACATGTATAAGTTCGTATGTTACTGCCGCCATCCGATACATCCTTTTCAAATCAGTTTTTGCCAAATATTCTGCCTGTATTATATTAACCCAGTTTTTTGCTGAGGTCAATTGCAAAATACCGTTTAATAATCACTGTAATTATCATCGTAATTATTATCCGAGGTATTTCTGCCGCTTCTTCCGTCTTTAATTAGTATAATCAGACCGGCCAGTATTAAACCTATCGGAAGGATAAATTTTGAAAACCCTCTTAAATGCCTTATTGTGAATGTAAAGAAAAACAGGGATATGGCCGACAGGATTCCCACCGGAATCAGCAGCCCTTTTTCCCGGTTTCCGAAATAATACAGTTCAAAAAGCCCGACTGCCGGTGCCAGGATAACTCCCGGCCACATTACATCGTAAATATTCCAGAGTTCCGACGTCTGAAAAACAATCCCCAGCGTCAGGAATATCCCACCGGGAACAAGTAATCCCACGTTCCTTCGGTTGGAATAATAACCCGCATGAAAGAACAATGATATAAATATAAGTATCATCGGCCAGAATTTTGCCATCAGAGAACCAATACTCGGAATTACACCGAAAGTACTTAGCGTCAGTAAAATGCCAATACAAATCAGTACAACCCCAAGTCCGAATTTCCCGCTTCTTCTGTTATCCATACTGCAGACCTCCTATGGATATTACTATGGATAACATATTATAACCGTAATATGAAAAACATCTTAGCTGTTCATTAGAATTTAATTAAAATTTGCTGTTTTCCGAGAAAATTCCGTCCAGCCATTCAATGCACAAATCAATCCAGCCAGCCACATGTGGATATATGCCTATTCTTCCGTTGTCGGTTTCGTGATTCGCCAGCGAAAGACCATGAGGTCCGTATGGATAAATATGCAGTTCAAACGGAATTTTATTTTTCTGAAGAGCCGATGCAAACAAAAGGCTGTTTTCCACAGGAACAGATCCGTCTTCAGCCGTATGCCAGATAAACGTCGGCGGAGTTTTTTCAGATACCTGGGTTTCAAGCGACATTTCATTTATTAACTTTTCATCGGGATTCTCACCCAGCAGATTGTTCCTTGAACCAATATGGGCAAACTCCTTCATTGTTATTACAGGATATGCAAGAATCATTGCATCGGGTCTGTTTTTTCCGATGACTATTCCTTCCCTTTCGAGCCATGGCTTGTCAAAATGTACACCAAGGCTTGCAGCAAGATGACCCCCTGCTGAAAAGCCGCATACTGCAATTTTATTGCTTTCAATATTCCATTTTTCTGCATTCTCCCTGATAATGCACATGGCTCTCGATACGTCAAGAAGCGGTTTTGGATGACGGTTCGGGGCTACTCTGTAATAAAGAACAAAAGCATGGTAACCTTTCGCTGTAAACTGCATTGCAATGGGTTCTGCTTCTCTTTCCGAAGTATGCCCGTATCCTCCGCCGGGACATATCAAAACCGCACCCCTTTTCCTGTTTCCCGAAAGAATATATGTTTCAATGTAAGGTTCAAATTCACTTTGTTCAGTTTCTTTGTTAATACCGTCCCAGATCCTGATTTTTTGGTTAATCAATTGCATTACCCCCCGAATGACTAAATTATGAACATTGCATCTCCAAAGCTGTAAAACCGGTATTTTTGTTCTATTGCTTCCTTATATGCATTAAGGACATTTTCCCTGCCTGCAAACGCGCAGACAAGCATAAGCAGGGTTGATTCGGGCAGATGGAAATTGGTAATCAGCCCTTCAATTGCCCTGAACCTGTACCCCGGATAAATAAAAATATCCGTTTCACCTTCTGCGGGTTCAACAAACCCGTTTTCATCGGCAACCGATTCCAGTACACGACAGCTTGTTGTTCCGACGGCAATAACCCTCCGGTTATTGCTTCTTGTCTCATTTATGATATCACAGGCTTCCTTTCCTATTTTAAAATATTCTGAGTGCATTTTATGTTCTTCGATGTTTTCGGTTTTTACCGGCCTGAAAGTTCCAATACCAACATGGAGCGTCAGTTCTGCAAAACGAATACCTTTGTTTTTAAGCTCATTAATAAGTTCTTCGGTAAAATGAAGGCCGGCAGTGGGTGCGGCTGCAGAGCCGTTGTATTTTGAGTAAACCGTCTGATATCGCTCCCTGTCCGAAAGCTTTTCGGTTATATACGGCGGAAGCGGTATAATCCCAATCCTGTCAAGCACTTCTTCAAATATACCGTCATACGTAAATTTTACAAGGCGGTTTCCACCTTCTACTATTTTTAGTATTTCAGCCTTCAGCAAATTATCTCCGAATACAAACCTTGTTCCGATCTTTGCCCTTTTTCCCGGCTTAAGCATAACTTCCCAGATATCGGTGTCATGTTTCTTCAGAAGTACAAACTCTATCTTACCGCCGGTATCTTCCCTGATTCCCAGAAGACGCGCCGGGATAACCCTTGTATTGTTAATTACAAGGCAGTCCCCGGGATTAATATAATTTACTATATCGCGAAAATACAGGTGCTTTGTTATCCCGGTTTTTCTGTCAAGCAAAAGCAGTCTTGACATATCCCTTTTTTCAAGCGGACTTTGCGCAATAAGCTCCTTTGGCAAATCATAATAAAAATCCTTAAGCTGCATACTTATCATTTCCTTCATTTTTATGGCAGGATGTTTCCATGAACATGTTTAAATCCGGTTATTCATGGCATCATATGCTATATTACAGCAATTTTTCAGCATATACAAGGGGCATATGCCATTTAGCTGTACTTCTTTCCGGCAGCTGGTACTACGTTTGGCGGAGCCTGTAAGTTCAGCCCGGGCAAGCCGAAACTCGCACAAAAATTCACTGCAGCGGGTCCTGCTTCGGGCATTTTGTCTCCTTGAGCAACAAAGCACTTACCATAATCCACGCTCCACAGTTTACAATTATCTTACCAGCAGTATCCATACCTGGGGTCGCTCAGTACCACGCTCACAACTTAACGATGTGCAGCATGGCTTCGGAGCGTGTTACTCTGCGTCATCAAAATTGCCCGAATCACCCACTCAAGATTGCTTCGGCTTGCTCATCCCTGTTTTGACCAGCCGTCTCCAAGCTGCATTTTGCTGAAAGTTTTTGACATTTCACAATTTTTTAAGCTGCGAATCGGGTGATGCGAATGCGGGTGATTTTGGCGACTAAGGAGCAGCAGGCTGCGCAGCCGTACTGCACAGTAATAAGTTGTAAGTGTGAAGCTGAACATCCCGGATATGGAGACCTCCGCGTCGGAATCATCACAAACTGCGGAGCGTGGTTCAACGTCAGTGCTTTGCTGCCCGAGAAGACAAAACACTTGCAGCAGAACTCGCAGACACCTTAAATAATATAATTGCTTATTATTTCCTTTTCGAGTTCATATAAACGCTCATTTTTTACACTGCGTTCCTCAAAGCTCATCGGATTATAAATCTCCTTTATTATTCCGGTGGGCTTGTCGGAAAGGATATATATTTTGTCCGAAAGAAGAAGGGCTTCCTGTACATCATGGGTGACCATTATTACCAGCGGCCGCTGTTTTACCCAAAGGAGCCTGAAAAGCTCTATCATCTGACCACGTCTTTTCAGATCAAGGGACTGAAAAGGTTCGTCCATCAGCAGGATATCTGTCTGTATGATGAAAGCCCTTGCCATTGCAAGGCGCTGGCACATTCCCCCACTTAATTCTGACGGCATGTGGTTTTCATATCCCTTTAGCCCCACAAGCTCAAGCATTTCAAAACACATCTTCCTTTTAATCCGTATGTCAAGAGCGTCCGGAAGTACAATCTCCAGGTTTTTCCACGCATTTTTCCATGGCAGAAGCCGCGGTTCCTGGAAAAGAAAAGATAAATTTCTGCCGTCAACTCCTGTTATTTCGCCTGAATCGGCTTTAATCAGGCCTGCAGCAATTCTCAGCAGCGTGGTTTTCCCGCATCCCGACGGACCCAAAATTGCAGTTATTGTTCCTTTTTCAAACTGCATATCTATATTATCCAGTACGACCGTGTTATTAAAACTCTTTTTGATGTTTGTAAGCCTAATCATTTCTTACTTTCTCCCTGAAAAGCATTTTTATCAGCAGGTCAAAAACAGCCGAAATAACAACCACAATCAGCGCCCAGGCCATAATTCCCGCAAGATCAATCTGAATTTTTCGCATGTACATCTGGGCTCCTATTGTATTGTGGTTAATGAAATTAAAAACTTCAGCCGTTACCATCACCTTGAAATTCAACCCCAGTGCCGAACGGGAACCTGCAATAATATAAGATTTGAGCGACGGAATATATATGCTGCTGATTATCTTTGAATTGCTGAATTTGTAAATTCTGGCCATTTCAAGTAGTTTTTCGTCCACGTTGCGAAGACCTTCCGAAATATTTGTATAAAGAACAGGGAACACAACAAAATAGCAAATAATTACCGGGGTATACGATACCGGAAGAAGCAGCAGTGCCATCAGTATAATCGCAACCGTTGGAATGGCTCTTATAAAGCCTGTTACCATCTCCATTATTCTGTATATAAATGTAATAAATCTGCTGATAATACCGAGAATCAGAGCAGGTATGAATGCGGCTGCAAAACTTAGAAAAACCGAGCCAACGGTATTAATAACCGACGGAACAAAAGACTGACTTTTTATCACTGAATACAAAGAGACAAGAACTTCATATGGGGAAGGAAATATCAAGGATTTCCTTCCCAACGACAGAACATGCCATATTAAGATTAAAGCAGCGATAAAAACAACAATTAAGATATTATGAACGTTTTTTTTCACGCGAAGTACCTGCTTTTTCCCAAATTCTTCAATTTATCTCATAATAAAGCCCGTCATCAGGTATTTTTCCACCGACTGTTTCAGGATTGAACTCGTACATTATTTCAAAAATCCGATCAAGCTCTTCCCTTACGTCCTTTACATATTCATGCCTTATGTTGTTGCCCGGCATTGACTTTTCCACTATATCCGCAGTCAGCCCAAGTTCAAGTTCTTCAGCAATCAAACCGGCTTCCCCGGGATTTTCATTAATCCATTTCATACCGTCAGCCAATATCTTAATATAGTCTTTTACAAGCTGCGGATCATTATTAATCAACTCTTCCTTTACAAGAATACCTGCCTGCGGATACCCTGCCTGCAACAGACCAAATGCCTTTTTCCATTCTTCCTGCAAATCAAGAAAAACTTTTATATCCGGCTTTTTGGTTATTACAGTTGACAGTACCGGTTCGGGAAGCATGGATATTTTGGCTTTTCCGCCAAGGAAATTGGGAGCAAGTTCGGTTGCACCCGAAAGATATATCAGGTTAACGTCCTTATCAGGATCCAGACCGTTTTTCTTCAGGAGCGTCCTGAATACTATATCCGGAACCAGCCCCCTGCCCATCAGGTAAATGTCCTGACCTTTAAGCGATTCCCATCCTTCTGCGTTTTCCGCCGAAGCGATATAAAGGTTTCCCCATGTAACAACCGATGTAAGTCTGTAAGGTACATTTTTCTGGTAAAGCTGTGCTGCGAGATTTATGGGTACTATTGCAAAATCTGCCTCATTTGATGTCAGGCGTGCTACAATCAAATCCGTCGTGGGAACAACCTCGTATTGAACTTCTGTTCCTCCGATTTCGGTTGTATCCTTCATTGCCTTAACAATACTTACAGCAGTTGCTCCTGACGGTGTAACAACCTTAATCTGCTCGGTTTTTGCTGGTTTACTGCTTTCAGGATTAATTCCCGTTGAACAGGCAGCAATGAATAAAACAGCGAAAACCAAAATACCGGAAATAAAAATTCTTTTTTTCATAACATAAACCTCCATAAAAAAACCCTCCTTAACGGACGGGCAACGCTGATTTACATTCCCCTCCTCACGGATCTCTCCATGAATTCAGGTATGTAAAATAGAAATCTTTGTTGTGGCTGAAACGGCTACAACTCAGATATCTATTCGACTGTTTGTTATAATTTTAACATATCAGAACCAAAAATTTCAATCTGATATTCTCGCAGTTTAGTATAAATCTCTTATGTTTTTGCTGTTTTGCTGCATAAATCAGACCTGAGTATCTTTTCACTTATTCTTTTCCTTTATTTTCTGTTCTCGAACATTAATCTGCATTTATCAGCCCTGTATTTCGATACGACATACTCCACAGCCTGTCCGCTTTTGGAATAAAGAACGTTATGCACGATAATCAGTGCCTGTCCGGGCTGAACACGCAACTGCGGAGCATCAGCTGAATTTGCATAATCAACTTCCAGGGTGCTCTTTGACGTATATGGTATAAGCGGATATTTTCCCCTTAAGATTTCATAGGATGGTTTTTTATTCCTTATATCTTCCCCGATATCCGGGAACAGGTTTTGCGGAATATATGAATTGTTAAGGGAATATACTTCACCATTGTTGACATTAAGATATGTAATGCATGTAAACGTTAAACTGTCATTTTTCAGGTTAAAAATATCCGAAAGCCTGCTGACATCCCTGGGGGTTACCACTGATATTGACAAAATTTCCTTCTTTTCGGGTTCGGTGCTGTCAAGTATTGAATCGGTAAAACCTGTATAATTTTTAATATCTATAATACATGATTTAAGTTTTGAAACAAATGTCCCTTTTCCCTTCAGTTTATACAGGTAACCGTTGTTGGTCAGTTCATTTATGGCCTGTCTTACAGTCGGACGGCTTATATTGTATTGTTCGCATAATTCCTGTTCTGACGGTATCTTTGTATCTTCCTTGTATTCACCAGACTCGATCTTTTCCAGGATAATGTTCTTCAACTGGCAATAAAGCGGTATATTACTGTATCTGTTTATGCCTACCACACCATTTACCTCCAGTTCAAATATTATAAAATAATCAGTTGCTGTCCAATCCCCTGTCTCTGTTTTGCCCTGTTATTTTACAAATGTAATGTTGTTATCACGTTCTTACATCATATCTATTCTACATGAAAAAATTAAATATGAAAATATAAATATAAATAAATTAGGAATAGGACTTTAGTCCTACAATCAAACAGTAAACACCGTCAATCATACCTTCAGGTCAACCTGGATTTCATCAACAGGGTTTGCTTCAAGAACCGGCTGTACATAATCCCTGATAAATTCTTCAACCTGTTCAGGACTTCTCCCGATATAATTTCTCGGATTCAGGACTTCATTCAGTTCACTGATATCAAGCCCAAATGCACTGTCTTGTGCAATCCTTTCAATCAAATCGTTATTAAGTCCTTCGCTTTTTACCCTCTGGGCCGCTGCCATTGAATGCACGCGAATCTTCTCATGAAGAACCTGTCTGTCTCCGCCTTTTTTTACGGCTTCCATGAGTATATTTTCTGTAGCCATGAAGGGAAGTTCTTCCATGACTCTCTTTTCAATCATTTTAGGATAGACGACCATGCCGTCGGCTATGTTGATATAAATATTCAATATTGCATCCACTGCAAGAAATGCCTCGGGAATACTGATTCGTCTGTTGGCCGAGTCATCAAGGGTTCTCTCAAGCCACTGGGTTGAAGCTGTAACAGGAGCATTTAACGCATTGATGATAACATAACGGGCCAGTGATGATATTCTTTCACTTCTCATCGGGTTTCTCTTGTATGCCATTGCAGAAGAACCTATCTGATTCTTTTCAAATGGTTCTTCTATTTCCTTAAGATGCTGCAGAAGTCTTAAATCATTACTGAATTTATAGGCGCTCTGAGCAATGGCGCTGAGAACATTTAAAATCCTTGAATCCTGTTTTCTTGTATAAGTCTGGCCTGATACAGGGATGATATTTTTAAAGCCGACTTTTTCGGCTATAAGCCTTTCAAGTTTTTTAACCTTTTCATGATCACCGTTGAAAAGCTTGAGAAAACTTGCCTGTGTTCCTGTGGTTCCCTTGTTTCCGAGCAAATATAAATGCTCCGAAACAAAATCCAGTTCGTCAAGATCAAACAGCAGATCCTGAATCCACAGGCATGCCCTTTTTCCAACGGTAACAAGCTGTGCAGGCTGAAAATGAGTAAATCCGAGGGTAGGCAAATCTTTGTATTTCCATGCAAAATCGGAAAGTTTTCTGATAACATTGATAACCTTGTTTCTTATTAATTTCAAAGCTTTTGAATAAATAATTATATCTGCATTATCGGTAACAAAACATGATGTTGCGCCAAGATGAATAATGCCCTTTGCTTTCTGGCACTGGGCACCGTAAGCATGAACATGGGCCATTACATCATGTCTTACTTCTTTTTCAACTTTTTCAGCGTATTCATAATTTATATCATTCTGAAACTGCTTCATTTCATCAATTTGTTCCTGGGTTATGGGCAGACCAAGCTCCATTTCAGCTTCTGCAAGAGCAATCCAGAGAAGGCGCCATGTTCTGAACCTGGTATCAGGTGAGAAAAGAATCTGCATTTCCCTGCTGGCATATCTTGTATTCAAGGGACTCTCGTAAGTATTCCTCTGCAAAGTACCATCCTCCGAAAGACAGATTAAGATTTGAAGAGACGTAAAGACGTAGTATCATCCTTACATAATCTCTTTCTTTGTTTTTGCTTTATCAATTATTATATAATTATTTCTTATAAAAATCCATATCTTAACATTATTTTTTGTTCAATATGAAAATGAAAATAAGGTAAGAAGCCCATACCCGAACGCTTCTTACCTTATTTGAATTATATCAGCCGCTTCTATTTTATTTCTTCTGACACCAATGCGGGAGAAATTGCAAATATCGGACCGTGAGCAGATACAGAAATACTGTTTTTTCCGTTCTTTAATATCTTGTCCAGAACTACCAGTTCAATACATGTACACAGTATCTCCATTGCCTGCTCCAGTTCCTCCGTCGGAGGATACGTCGGGGCAATGCGAATATTTTTGTCCTCGGGATCTCTTCCATACGGGAATGTAGCACCGGCAGAAGTAAGTTTAACACCTGCCTCCTGTGCCTTTGCCACAACTTCCTTCGCACATCCCTCTGGCACATCCAGGCTTATGAAATAACCACCCCGTGGTTTTGTCCACTGAGCTATATTCAGCCCTCCCAAATTCTTTTCCAAAATCCTGTCGACCATTTCAAATTTCGGCCTCAGAATTTCGGCGTGCTTGCGCATATGTTCCTTGACTCCGTTAATATCCTTAAAGTACCTGGCATGGAGCAAATGGTTTACCTTGTTCGGGCCGATTGTCTGTATGGATATCAGTTTTCTCAGGTGTCTTGCATTATCAGGACTGCAGGCCATTGCTGCAACACCGGCTCCCGGGAAGGATATCTTAGATGTTGAAATATAGATAAACACTCTGTCGGGATTGCCTGCTTTCCTGCATTCACTGAGTATATTCAGAAGCCTGTCCTCTTCATCATACAGGTGGTGAACAATGTATGCCACATCCCAGAATATTTTGAAGTCATTTGCCTTTGTTTTCATGTATGCTAATCTTCTGACAACTTCATCAGAATACGTAATACCCGTAGGGTTACTGTATATAGGTGTACACCAGATACCCTTAATTGATTCGTCTTCTGCCACAAGCTTTTCTACCATATCCATATCCGGGCCGTCATTTTTCATCGGGACGGTAATCATTTCAATGCCAAAAAGCTCACAAATGGCAAAGTGGCGATCATATCCCGGACTTGGACACAAAAACTTAACCTTGTCATACTTCCTCCATGGTTCACAGTTATAAAGGCCATGGATAAAAGCCTTCTCAATGGTACCATACATTAAACTCAGGCTGGAACTGTCGCCGAGTATTACTTCATCCTCATTCACATCAAGAATCTGCGCAAATATCCTTTTCATTTCCGAAATACCGTCAACAAGCCCGTAATTTCTGCAGTCCACACCATCTTCGGAAATAAAGTCAAGGTTTGCAGCCTGCCTGTATATTTCATTGGAAAGATTTAACTGCTCTGTGCATGGCTTACCCCTGGACATGTCAAGGTTGAAGTTTTTTTTCTTAAAGCCTTCATATTTCAATTCAATAGCTTTTTTTCTTTCAATAAGCTGCTCCCATGTGAAACCTTCATACTGTTTCATCATTACAATCCCCCAAATATGTATTGGTTAATTTAGTCTCATCATACATCACCAATTTTATAACATCATAATATATTTTTATTATTTTTGCAAGTTATTAAATATAAAATTTCATTTTTATAATATTCATCGGGGATTTATTTTGTGAAGGGAACAAAAAATGAATTGGCAATGATTATTTTATTAACTTCAGCCATTCAATGAATACATCAATGAGGTATTGGAGGACGGTTTTCTGTTTTACAGATTTACCTGCCCTTATAGGCGATTCACAGAGTATTTTGTCATCCAGATATACGGACAGTGTACCAACAACTGTTTTTTCAGCTACGGGTGCATGAATATAATCAGGAAGGGATATTTTTGTATATAAATTTTCAGCTTCCGCATCGGACAGAGGCATTGAGATGGTTTTTTCAACATATATCGGTACGGAATCTTCAAAACCCTTTATTACAGGAAGTGTGCCCAAATACTCGCTTTTTATGATCGTATGAGGATAATACATTGAAAAGGCATAGTCCAGTATTTTTTTACTGCTCAGCGCTCTCTCGGTACGGCTGTCGCAGTACAGTACAACGGATATGAAGCGCCGTCCGTCCCTTGTTGCCGAAGTTATCAGGCAACGGCCTGCCTTGCCGGTATACCCGGTTTTTACTCCGTCCGCTCCGGGATAGCTTGTCAGCATTTCATTTGTGTTTTGCAGATACCTGTTGCCTATTTGTATAGACGTTGTTTTGACAATTTCATTAAAAACAGGAATTCTCAGAGCATACCGGGTAATCAGTGCCATATCATAAGCCGTGGAATAATGCCCGGTTTCATCCAGACCATGAGGTGTTGTAAAATTTGTGTTTAATGCCCCTATTTCCTTAGCCTTGTCGTTCATCATCTCACAGAAATTTTCCACGCTTCCACCGATGTGTTCTGCAATTGCAATGGCAGCATCATTCCCGGAACACAGCAGCAATCCGTACATCAGTTCGCGCAGCGTCAGTTTCTCTCCTGCCCTGAGATGCATAAGCGAACCATTTATTGATGCTGCTTTTTTGCTTACTGTCACAATATCATCCAGGTTTCCGTTTTCAAGAGCCACAATTGCTGTCATTACCTTTGTAGTACTAGCCATTGGTCTTTTCTGGTATGCGTTTTTTTCATACAGAACGCGGCCCGAATCAAAATCCATTACAATCGCCGAACGCGCATTTATGTTAAGGTCCTGACTGTTGTAAGTTTCAACCGACAAATCTTCAAAAATTGATGAAGCCGGTGCTTCTTCATTCAGATCGTCCGCGTATATGTTCTGCGTAAACAATATCATTAGTATTATTATAACGGCGAGTATTTTTTTCAAAACCATCCACCTACTTAACTGCAAGTAAAAAAGCTTTTTCTGAAAGATAAAATAATAAAGCTATCTATAAAAAATATATATTGATATTAAAAGAATAATAGTACACGGGAAAATATCAGATTCAGATATTTATGCCATTCTGCATATATATACATATAGTTTGATGACAGAGGTGGCTGGTATGGTATTATCCGGTGAAAACGCCCGGCTGATTCAAAGGCTGCTTTATAAAATACGTTTTTTCGGAGTTATATTTATAGTCATTCTGTTATTAAAAAGCCTTATTGTTCAGGCAAATTTCGGCATTAATGAGGCAATCGCAGTAAATTACAATTACTATACCGGTGAAAGTCCATACCGTATTTACATAAATCTTGACGAACAGATAATGTATGTATACAAAAATGATGAACTTTATAAAACCTATCCTGTTTCCGGCGGCAAAAGAAATTCACCTTCTCCTGTCGGAGAATGGATAATAATCCATAAAGCAAAATGGGGCGGAAATTTCGGGGGAGCATGGCTTGGCCTTAATGTTCCCTGGGGTAAATACGGAATCCACGGCACAAACAAGCCCTGGGTAATAGGCCAGCAAAATGTTTCCGGAGGATGCATCAGGATGAAAAATGAAGATGTGAAGGAATTATATGAATATATTCCGCATGGAACCAGGGTTACAATTGTTCATGAAAGCCAGCCCTTCAGAAACCTGAAAGACGGCGATATCGGTTCGGATGTTTATAAAGTACAGATTGCACTTAAAGCCCTGGGATATTACAAAAACTGGTGTGACGGAAAATACGGCGAAACTACCAGGAAAGCCGTTCTTTCATTCCAGAAGGACAATAACCTTGCCCAGACCGGCATTGTAAACATAAGCACATGGGAAAAACTTATGAAGCTGTATGAAGAAAGCCTGACTGAATAAATATTGGCGTTGATTGCTGTTTTCACACTGTAGTCATTATCAGGCCGTTGCTCACAGATTTCTGCTGAGTTTTGTCCAGTGTTCAATAATCTCCGAAACCGTATTCTCAGGGTCTGATGTATTTTTTATATGAACATCGCACGATTCTGTGTACATCGGATATCTTTCTCTGTATATTTCAGCAAGTTTGTTCTTGCCGTCCTTTAATAAAGGCCTGTTTGATATTTCTATATCCGAAAGGATATTTTCCAGCGGCCTGTCAAGGAAAAAAACTATCCCTTTCCTTTTCAGAGCGGCCATATTGTCTTTTCTCTTTACAACCCCGCCGCCTGTTGCAATTACAGCACCGTCCATTTCGCTTACCTCAAGAACAACCCTGTGTTCCAGCTCCCTGAAATAATCCTCGCTCTTTTTAAACAATTCGGGGATTTTTCCGTACTTTTTTTCTATAAGCTCATCAGTATCAACAAAAATCATATTAAGTTTTGCTGACAGCAATTTTCCTACCGTTGTTTTCCCTGAGCCCATAATTCCGGTTAATACTAAATTGGTGTATTTCATACGCAATAATCCTTCCGATCATTAAGATAAAAAATGAGAATTTGGACAAATCCTGTCTGCCAAAACAGTATATATAATTCCCCGTTTTGCTTTCAGGTTATTTTAACAGTTCTGCTACCCTGTCGTATACACTGTCCGTGAAATAAGGTGCATGTGTTTTTTCATTCCAGATTTCATGGGCTTTCACTGCCTGAGCCACAAGCATGTAAAGCCCGTTTACGTTTTTTATTCCAAGTTCGTCACTGAGCCTCATCAGTTCTGTTCTTGCGGGATTATATATCAGATCAAACAGGAATTCCGCACCCTTAATATGCCCGGATTCAAGAGGTGAAACGCCTGCATTCGGAAACATTCCCACCGGTGTGGTGTTAATTATTATGTCAAAAGGTGTATACCGCATTATATTATCATAACCAACCGGAATAACAGTTTCATTCTCAGCCGTTATTTTTCCGGGATTTCTGCTTGCAATAAAAATTTTTCCGGCATTTTCATCCAAAAGGTAAGCAATAACCGATTTTGAAGCTCCACCGCTGCCTGTTATCAGTATTTTTTTACCATTAACATTGACACCGCTTTTTATGAAGGTATATTTGATGCCGAAGTAATCGGTATTGAATCCTTTCAGACCGTTTTTCAGACTTATGGTATTTACCGCACCGATTTTTTTGGCTTCCCCGGAAAGTTCCTGCATAAACGGTATAACATCCGTTTTATACGGGATAGTTACATTAAGCCCGTCATATCCCTGATTGGCGGCGTATTTAACAAAATTCCCAAGTTCATCTCTTTTTAGTTCAATCAGCTTATACTCGCCTTTTATTCCCAACAGTTCAAATATAACCCCGTGAATCAGGGGAGAGTAACTGTGTCCCAGTTTTTCCCCTATTAAACCCAGTTTCATCGGTAAACCTCCAGGCTGCAGTTTGATTTATTATCGGATAACAACCATAAATTTTAACCGTAGGCTAAATATCCGGCTTAACTGTTTCGTATGCGATGTAGTTTCCAAGCAGTCTGACATTATTGCACTGGCATTTCAGGCTTTCAATGAGGTTCTTAACCCTTTCCTCCTCAATATTTCCCTCAAAGTCAAAGAAGAACATGTATTCCCATGGCCTTCCTATTATTGGTCTTGATTCTATTTTCAGCAGATTTATGTTCCTTTGCTTAAACAGCCGCAGCACATTGTAAAGGGCCCCCGTTCTGTGCTTAATGTCCATAATTATGCTTATTTTGTTGCATCTGCTGTTGACCGAAAGATTTCTCTCCACAATAATAAAACGTGTATAATTGTTTTTGTTGTAGTGTATATCGGGTACCAGTATCTCCAGGCCATAAATCCTTGCACAGCGTTCCGAACCTATGGCAGCCTTTGATTTGTCACCAAGTTCTTTTACAAGCTTTGCACTGTCTGCTGTACTTTTATATACTATCTGTTCAAAAGGATACTGTTTAAGGAACTGGCTGCTCTGCTCAATTCCCTGGTGATGGGAATAAACGGTCTTGATGTCCGAAAGTTTCGTACCCGGTATAACCAGCAGATGATGCCTGATCTTTTCTATGTGTTCACCCGTTATGTAAACATTATTGTCCCTAATCAGGTCCATTACTTCAGCAATTGTACCCGTGGATGAATTCTCAACCGGTAACACACCGGCACTTATTTCATTGTTCAGAAGCGCGGAAATTACTTCATCGAACCTTACAAAACCCTTTCTTGGACAGTCCGCGCCAAAATAACTGATGGCCGCCTCCTCGGAAAAAGAGCCCGGCTGCCCGTAAAAGCCGACAGGAATATTCCGGACCTGATTTTTATCTTCCTTATTAATATCAGGAAGACTGTAAAACTTTACCTTTTCAACCTGGTATTGCTTGGAAACGGTCATCAGGTCTTCCATAAAAAAGGTTAAATACTCCATCAGCTCTTTGTTATTCAGGCATGAAACTGCCTTTTCAATAACTTCATTCTCCCTGTCAGGATCGACAATGCTAATGTTATTTCGTTTTTTATACCCGGCTATTTCAGCCACTATTTTCATGCGTTCCTCAAACAATTCAACGAGTTTTTGATCTATTGAATTTATTTTTGACCTTAAGTTTTCAATATTATAGTTATAGTCCACCATTCCACCCCACCTGTTTTTCTCTTTCCAGTAATAAATCCAGAACAACAAGCGCAGCCGCTGCATCCATAACAGGAACAGCCCTTACTGCTATACATGGATCATGCCTTCCTTTAAAAACATGTTCCGTTTCTTCCATGGTTTTAATGTTTATCGTGCATTGAGGTTTAGATATTGTTGATGTAGGTTTTATGCATGTCCTGAATATAACAGGCATGCCGTTAGTTATTCCGCCGTTTATCCCGCCGGCGTGGTTGGTTCGTGTACGTGGGATTTTCCTCCCGTTTTCTTCTGAAATACAAAACGGATCATTTGCTTCGCTTCCACGCATAGTGGCCAGTTCAAAACCGCTTCCGAACTCAATTCCCTTAACGGCTGGTATTGAAAAAACCAGGGAAGAAATCCTGCTTTCGACAGATTCAAACATCGGTGAACCAAGCCCGGCAGGAATATTTAATACAACTGTTTCCAGTATTCCTCCGACAGAATCGCAGTCCATTCTTGCATTATTTATTTCTTCTTTCATCTTTTCGGCCGTTTCCTGTGAAAAAACAGGAAATCTCATATTCCTGAACTGAAGTAATTGATGAGAAGTTATGTTGACAGGATCAACTGGTTTATCCTGTATTTTTCCTATTCTCAGCAAATGAGTACCTATCGTAATTCCTTTCTGCTCAAGATACTGGTTTGCAACAGCTCCTGCAAAAACTACAGGCGCGGTAAGCCTTCCGGAAAAATGTCCGCCGCCCCGGTAGTCCGCAAAGCCGCTGTAGCGCACATATGCAGTATAATCTGCATGCCCGGGACGCATTATGTCTTTTATGTCCTCGTAATCCACCGATCTCTTGTCACTGTTTTTTATGATGCCGCAAAGCGGAGCACCGGTTGTATACCCGTTAAAAAACCCGCTTACGATTTCAACCAGATCCGCTTCCTTTCTTTGCGTGGAGTATATGTCCTGCCCGGGTCTCCTTCTTGCCATCTCAGCATTGATTTTCCTGAGATCCAGTTTAATACCAGGGGGCAGGCCGTCAATCACAATGCCTATACATTGGCCGTGCGACTCGCCAAATACCGATATTCTGATATGATTACCCCAGACACTGCTCAACCGTATTCCCTCCCAGACTCATATAGTGCTCCCAGAACGAAGGATATGATTTGTTTACTGCATTAAAACCCTCGATAATAACATTATTTTCACATAAAACAGAAGCTATGGCAACAGACATGACAATTCGATGATCGTTCCAGCTGTTTGTTCTACCCCCCGAAAGCCTGCTGCGGCCGTTAATTACAATATTGTCTCCGACTTCATGGATATCAGCACCCAGATTTCCCATTTCGGTAACAATAGCCTTTATTCTGTCACTTTCCTTAATTCGAAGTCTTTGACCGTTAAGTATCTCCATTCTTCCTTTGCAGCCGGAGCCAAGAACGGCCAGAATCGGGGCAAGATCGGGGCACTGTGACACGTCAACCATAACACCCCTAAGACTGCTTTTTTTGGCAATAAGCCTGTCGACGTCCCAGTAAACATTTCCGCCCATGTTTTTTATTATGTTTTCTATTACTTTATCTCCCTGGAGCGAATTTCTGTTCAGCCCGGCAACAGACACCGGACCGGAAAACACACCGGCAGCAAGCCAGAATGCCGCCTGTGACCAGTCACCTTCGGCAAAATATTTCTGAGGTACGTATTTTTGCCGTCCGGGAATAACAAGTCTGTTTTCTTTCCTGATAAAATATATATTAACTCCGAAAATTTTCTGCATATGAATGGTCATATCAATATATGCTTCCGATTCGGGTTTTGTTGTTATCTGAATTGTCGAGTCTTCGTCAAGCAATGGCAGGGCAAGGAGAAGTCCTGATATGAACTGGGAGCTGATATCACCCCTGATTGAATAATTCCCCGGCCTGAGACAGCCCTTTAATGTCATGGGTAATTTGCCGTCAATAACTTCATAGCTTATTTTGCTGGCATCAAATACCGGGAAAAATGCGTCAAAAGGCCTTGAAACAAGTTTGCCTTTCCCATCAATTGTAACTGCGTCTTTTGTGAGCCTTGAAACAGGCATTATGAATCTTGCCGTTGTTCCTGACTCACCGCAGTTTATTCTGTCATTTTTCACGGTAACCGTTCCGGTTCCGTGTACAATAAGTTTTTTCCGGCCGGGCAGCGAACTGTCCAGGATGTCTATACTGCCTCCCAAAGATATGACAGCCTGACATGTTGACATTATATCTTCAGACAGTTCAATATTGTCAATTTCGCTTGTTCCGTCGGCAAGAAAAGCACATATAATTGCACGGTGAGCCATGCTCTTCGACGGTGGGATATAAACTTCTCCCGATAATTCAGAGGGCTTAATTACCAAGCATCTCATAAATAAGTCCTCCAATTCTGTCTTTACTGAATGGTTCTATTCTCACTCTGCCGATATCCTCGATCAGTACCAGATTTATGCTGTTTGTCCTGGCCTTTTTGTCCTTTATTACCGCACTTAAAACATCTTCGGGCTTAATGCACGGAAAATCAACCGGCAGACTGAATTTTTGCAGAAGTGTCCTTATTCTTTCAGCAGTATCCTTACTGCAGATGCCAATCCTGAATGACATTTCGGATATGAACACCATACCCATTGAAACAGCCTCTCCGTGAGTATACGTTTTGTATTGAAAACATTTTTCAATTGCATGTCCGAAAGTATGTCCGAAATTCAGAATCATTCTGAGATTTTTCTCTTTTTCGTCCTGCTCAACAACGTCTTTTTTGACCGTACAGCACCGGAATATGATTTCCTCTATATTTGCCATTACTTCTTCCCTGTTTTTCAGGGTTTCCAGCATGCAAAACAGTTCTCTGTCACGGATGCATCCGTATTTGACTACCTCCGAGATACCGTCGGCAAAATGCCTGTCTGGCAGGGTATCAAGAAGGGTTGGATCAATCAGCACAATTTCGGGCTGATAAAAGCTTCCCACAAGGTTTTTCCCTGCCTGAAGATTTACGGCAACCTTACCGCCTATGCTCGAATCAACCATCGCCAGCAATGATGTGGGTATCTGAATTAAATTTACGCCGCGCAGATAGGTGGAAGCTGCAAAACCGGCCAAATCACCGGTTACTCCCCCACCCAGCGCTATAATACAGTCATTTCTGGTAATGTTTGCATCAGCGAGAAAATTGTAAAGTTTTATCAGTTCTTCATGGCTCTTGCTGTTCTCGCCTGCGGGTATAACATAAATCATGGCATCCATGCCCAGACTGTGCAGCATGTTTAACAGTCTTTCACCGTACAGCGGAAACACATTGCTGTCGGTTACGATTACAGTCTTTCTGCCATTAAGCAGCCTGTAGCTGCTGTCCTCATGGAGAAGTCCGTTCCCTATCATCAGGGGATATTTCTTTGTGGAGGCATTTACCATAATCTCCCTCATTTTCAGCCCTCCATCTTTTTGCCTTCAAGCTCTACCAGTTTTCTCAGCTTTTCCATAAGGTTCGAGAACTGCTCCGGAGTTATTGACTGCTGTCCGTCACACAGTGCATGCTTCGGATTATTGTGAACCTCAATAATCAACCCGTCTGCACCCGCAACCGCTGCAGCCTTGGACATGGCTTCAACCATCCACGCCTTTCCGGTACCGTGGCTTGGATCCACAATAACAGGAAGATGGCTCAGTTTTTTTACTGCAAGTACCGAACTCAAATCAAGGGTATTCCTGGTATATGTTTCAAAAGTCCTTATGCCTCTTTCGCACAGAATTACGTTTTCGTTCCCTTCGTTCAGAATGTATTCAGCCGACATCAGCCATTCTTCAATTGTTGCCGCAAGACCGCGTTTCAGGAGGATGGGCTTTCTTGTTTTCCCCAGTTCCTTCAGCAGTACAAAATTCTGCATATTCCTCGCGCCTACCTGAATTATATCAACGTCTTCAACAAATTTTTCCACCATATCCGGAGACATTATCTCCGACACAATCGGAAGTCCGGTTTTTTCCCTGGCCAGTTTCAGATATTCAAGCCCTTCCATTCCAAGTCCCTGGAAAGCATAAGGAGAAGTCCTTGGTTTATAAGCTCCCCCGCGCAGAAATGCCGCCCCGCACTTTTTCACTTCCTGGGCAATTGAAACAATCTGTTCCTCACTCTCCACAGAACACGGCCCGGTTATTACTGAGAAGTAACCTTCGCCTATTTTGCGCCCGTTAACCTCAATAATTGTACTTTCGGGCTTGAACATCCTGTTGGCCTTCTTGAAAGGCTCCTGCACCCGCAGGATATTGGCCACTATTTCGTTCGATAAAATTCTGTACTGGTTTATGTGGGACGTGTCTCCAATCAGGCCGAGGATGGCGGTTTCCGTCCCTTCGGTAACCTGGACCTTAACGCCCATCGATTCGATCTCGGCTATAAGCGCGTTTCTTTTTTCAACAGGCGTATTTGGTTTTAATACTACCACCATATTAACCCTCCTTTTAAAATTTGATCTGTATAAAAAATAAGAGGCCCACAATCGGAGCCTCTGTAAATTCTTTCCTTTATTTTATTATAACCCATCGATTGTGTTCTATATTTTTTACAATATTAAATTAACCCGGGCTTCCAAACCAAAAGTAAAAAGCCAGGCTAAAGTAATAGTAAAAAAATATAGAAACTACAACCGTACTGAGTTTGTTAATCATTTATTATGCCCTCCAGTTGGGGTTTTAAATATTATATGCATAATAATGGTAATCTGTCAATATCCATTTATAAATCTTTATGTGAATATTACTGGCATTTATGGTTTATTTTTACATCATTCGTCCTTTACCTTTGAGGTATGTTTCCGAAAAAATACTGAAGGCTGCTTTCTGTTGTATAATATGATTATATAATAGAAATATACACAATGGAATTTACACCATATTCCCGTGACATGTGTAAGTTATGTTAATTGTATTCTTGTTCGGGCAGAATATTATATTGAATTAACAAGGTGGGAGTTTTATGAATGGAATTGTATTTATTACCGGTGCAGACCATGGCCTGGGTTACGCACTGTGCGAAAAGCTTCTTAGCCTTGGCTGTTCGGTTGCGGCCGGCAGATTTCTGGAAAACGGCAGCAATCTTTCAAACCTTCAGAAAGTTTACCCCGACAGGCTGGAAATTATAAAACTTGACGTTTCCAGCACCGAGAGCGTGAAAAACGCGTATTCCCATTTCAAAAGCAAATTTGCTCATCTGGATATACTTATCAACAATGCCGGTATACTTGGGGATATTGACAAAACAATTTACGACGAGATAGATTATGATGATATAATCAGGACTTTTCAGGTAAATTCCCTTGGACCGCTGAGAGTGATAAATATCTTTCTTCCGGCGATTTTAAAAGGCCATGAGAAACTCATAGTAAATATTTCATCGGAAGCAGGCAGCATAGGTAATTGTTACAGAAAAAACTGGTTCGGTTATACAATGTCCAAGTGTGCTTTGAATATGGAGTCTGTTCTGCTGTATAATGAACTGAAAGACAAAGGAGTCCGGATTCTGCTGTTTCACCCTGGATGGATGAGGACAATGATGAGAGGAAAGCTGGATACCAATGCCCCCACCCCTCCTGAAGAAGCAGCTGAACGAATTGTCAGGAATATTGAAAAATTCAGGGATTACAAAGGCGACCGGCCGCCGTATATCAATAATGACAACGGTGAAATTCTGCCATGGTAGCTTGGGAGGTTTAATATGAAAAAGGCAGTTTTATACGGATACTATTCAAATTACCTGTATCATCCCCTGAAAGGAGTGGATGATGAAATCAGGTCTGTTTTCGATTCGTTCCTTGAGGTTAATGCCACTGATGACATAAACGTATTTAATCATGATACCCTTAAAGAAACCGAACTTCTGATTTTATACATGGACAGGCTGGAAACCGGTGTAAATGCAAAACAGGCTGCAGCAGTGCTGTCATATGTAAGCAACGGCGGAAAACTTCTGGTTCTTCATAACGGTATTTCGTTCTATAACGGTTATGAATACTTTCAGATGGCAGGCGGAAAATTCGACCATCATCCCGAAATCAGGGACCTTACGTTCCGCCTGTACAGGGCACATCCAATAACCGAAGGTATAGATGAATTCGTCATATTTGACGAACCTTATCGCTTTGAATTTACATCCCATACTCCAAGAAAGGTATTCCTTGAATATGAAATGGACGGTGAATATTACCCGGCTGGTTGGACGGTTGATTTCTGCCTTGGAAAAATAGTCTATCTTATGCCGGGGCATACTGCAGAGTCTTTCAGGAATGAAAGCTACCGCCGGCTTATTCTTAACTCGTACAAATGGATGTGTATGTAAATAACGTTCAGTATATGAAAAGGATTGACTTTCCGTCAATCCTTTTCAAAAAATTCGTTATACAGCGCTATTATTGCCTTATCCAGGTCATTTTCGTCAATTCCGAACATAATGCTTACTTCGGATGAACCCTGGTTAATCATCTGAATGTTCACTCCGCTGCGTGCAAGAGCCGTCGTTGCCCTGCTTGCAACACCAATGCGGCGAAGCATTCCTTCACCTACGACCATAACAAGTGCAAGGTTGTAACCTATGCTTACACTGTCAACCGCAAGATCATGCGCTATACGTTCCATAATCCTGGATTTCTTTTCCTCATCAAGGTATTGTTTTTTGATTATAACTGATATATCGTCAATTCCCGACGGTATGTGCTCAAAAGGAACTGCTTCCTCCTCAAGAATCCAAAGAACCTTTCTTCCGAAACCAATTTCCCTGTTCATCATGTACTTGTGAATATTTATTGTAACAAACCCTCCGGCTCCCGCTATGCCAACAACAGGCCCGTTACTTGCTTCCCTTGTTGTAACTATCATTGTACCGGGTGCTTCGGGTTTGTTTGTGTTTCTGATATTTACCGGAATTCCTTTTTTAAACAGCGGAGCAAGGGTTTCTTCATGCAGCACCGAAAAACCCGCATATGCAAGTTCGCGCATTTCACGGTATGTCAGTACCGGGATGGGTTTCGGGTTCTTAATAAGTTTCGGATTTGCCGCGTATACCGAATCCACATCGGTAAAGTTTTCGTATACATCCGCCTCAACCGAAACAGCAAGTATTGAACCGGTTATATCAGAACCGCCCCTCGGGAATGTAACAACTTCGCCGGAAAGAGAATATCCAAAGAATCCCGGAAAAATAAGAATACCGTCCAAATTTTTAAGTTTGGCCAGGTTTTTGAATGACTGGGGCAAAACCCTGGCATTCCCGTATTCATCGCTTAAATACAAACCTGCATCCTTTGGATTTATATACTGGGCATAAACCCCGCGGCTGTTGAAATACCTGGCAACCAGCCTCGCGCAGTTATCTTCCCCTGCCGCTTTAATTCTGTCTATAAATTTTTCTTTGCTGTCGTATCCCAACGATATTCTTGTTCTTAAATTGTTTTCTATATCCCGTACTATTTCATCACCAAGCTCCAGTCCTTCTGCGATCCTGGCAAACCTGCCCACAATGGCGTTAAGTTCTTCTTCGCAGTCACCTGTTTTAATATGGCTTTCTGCCATTTTAATCAGCATGTCCGTTACCTTGGTATCTGCATCATGCTCTTTCCCCGGAGCTGACACAACCACTATACGTCTTTCCGGATCCGACGTAACAATGTTAAAAACCTTCTTAATCTGCTCGGCTGAAGCAAGCGACGTTCCTCCAAATTTACAAACTTTCATCTGAGACCTCCATGACACCTTATCTACATAAATAAAATATTCCCGGTCCGACAAAGCTGTGATTTTAAACATTATAAAAAAAATGCCGAATAAAATCAAAGGTGAAGAGTTTACTTCACCTAATAAAATTACATGTTATTTTGACCAATGTCAATGGCTTTAATTATTGCTTATTAATTTCAGAGTTTCTCTTGCAATAGCAAGCTCTTCATTAGTCGGAATCACAAGGGTTCTGACTTTGGCATTGTCGGTACTGATGTCCCTTTCGCCGCCTCTTTGGTTATTCTTTTCATCGTCAATTTCTATTCCAAGGAATTCAAGTCCTGTTACCACTCTTTTTCTAATACCGTGGTTATTTTCACCAATTCCCGCCGTGAAAACCAGGGCATCTATACCACCCATTGCTGCAGCATATGCACCGATATATTTTTTAACCTGGTATGCGAAAATCTCGAGGGCAAGTTCTGCTTTTTCATCCCCTCTGTCAGCAGCCTCATCCAAATCCCTGAAATCACTGCTTATACCGGAAATTCCAAGGACACCGGATTTTTTGTTCAGCAACTCGTTAAGCATCGTGGAATCATACTTGTCATGTTCAATAAGTGAAATCAGTATGGCAGGATCGATGTCACCGCTGCGCGTTCCCATCGGAACCCCGGCAAGCGGAGTATAACCCATGCTGGTGTCTACCGATTTTCCGTTTTTAACCGCACAAACGCTGGAACCATTACCCAAATGGCAGGTTACAATTTTTAATTCATCCAGCGGCCTGTTAAGCATGGCAGCAGCTCTTTCAGCCACATACTTGTGGGATGTGCCGTGAAAACCGTATCGGCGTATCCCGTTTTTCTCATAAAGTGAATAGGGTAAGGCATACAGATATGCCTTCTTCGGCATTGTCTGATGGAAAGCTGTATCAAACACGGCCACCATCGGCGTATCCGGCATCAGTTTCATACAGGCCTTTATTCCGATCATATTCGGTCCGTTATGCAGCGGTGCAAGCTCTATGCATTCTTCGATCGTATTCAGAACCTCGTCATTTATTATCATTGATTTATAGAATTTTTCACCGCCGTGAACCACACGGTGACCTACTGACGAAATTTCTTCCATGCTCTCTATTACACCGTGCTCTTTATCGGTTAATGCATTCAGCACTTCTTTTATTGCATCGTTATGATCTTTCAGTTCCACTTCTTTTCTGAATTCATTCCCGTTATATATATGCCTTATAAAGGAATTCTGGATTCCGATTCTGTCACATAATCCCTTTGCCAGGACTTTTTCATTTTCCATGTCAAACAACTGATATTTCAGCGAAGAACTTCCCGAATTTATAACCAGTATCTTCATTGCGTTAACCCCCAGATTTCTATTATTGCTTAATTCAACACCCTGCTTTTTTCACAGGCTTTTCAGACCTGAGCCTGAACGCAGGTAATAGCCACAACGCCGACTATATCTTCAGCTGAACATCCTCTTGACAGATCATTAACAGGTTTTGCTATACCCTGTGTAATCGGCCCGTAAGCTTCAGCCTTAGCCAGTCTCTGAGTAAGCTTGTAGGCAATGTTTCCGCTGTTGAGGTCGGGGAAAATAAGTGTATTGGCTCTTCCCTGGAGAGGGCTTCCCGGAGCTTTCGACCTGGCAACATGGGGAACTATTGCGGCATCAACCTGGAGTTCGCCGTCAATTAACAGTTCAGGCGCCTTTTCCTTTGCAATACGTGTTGCTTCAATGACCTTTTCAGTCAATTCGCTTTTTGCACTTCCGTAACTGGAATATGACAGCATTGCTACTCTGGGTTCGGCCTGAACAAGCTGTCTGAACGATTTTGCCGAGGAGATGGCGATTTCAGATAACTGTTCGGCATCGGGATTTTCTACCAGACCGCTGTCTGCATACAGGAAAATTCCGTTTTCTCCGTATTCACATTCGGGAACAACCATAATAAAGAAAGCCGATACCAGTTTGGTTCCGGGAGCCGTTTTTATTATCTGAAGTGCAGGTCTCAATGTATCTGCTGTTGAATGTATCGCACCCGCAACCATTCCGTCGGCATCGCCTTTTTTTACCATCATTGCTCCCCAATAAAGCTCATCTTTCATCATTTCTCTTGCTTTTTCAGGAGTCATTCCCTTGTTCTTTCTCAGCTCGTAGAACGTGTTTACGTAATCTTCAAACTTATCGGATGTTTCGGGATTTACTATTTCAGCACCGGATAAATCAAGATCTCCTGCCAGTTCCATTATTTTATCCCGATCACCAATGAGTACAATATTTGCAATTCCCTGTTCAAGAATCATTGCAGTTGCTTTAAGCGTACGAATATCAGAGCTTTCAGGCAATACAATGGTCTTTTTGTCCGCTTTTGCCCGCTCTGATATTCTTTCCAAGAAATCACTCATTTTTGCATCCTTCCCTTTCCGTGAACCGAAAACTTAGTTAAGTTTTTAACGGTCCAAGTTACATTTTTTGTATTTATTTTAACCGCCGAATACATCGGCAGGTTTGAATCAGTTTTTTATTGTTTCACAGGGTTAAAAAACAAAAACAGCGCTTATTATCGAGATCTTATGAGCAGCCAATATACGCCATTTTTAAGCCATTACAATTATAACGCAAATGTTTTTTGTATACAAGTAAAAATTAAAAAAACATGCATAAATGTTATTAATTCATAAAAAGCAGGGCATTCGCAACATCTTCGCCGGTTATCGTCGCCAAGTCTTCCTTCTTCACCTCGTCAATATTCCGGCCTATTCTATTGGACTGCTGCATTACAACTTTCTCAAAAAGATTCCTTACATACCTTCCATTGCCGAAGTGCTCAAGCTTAAGATTAACAACGGCTTCGAAATGCTCTTTCAGCCTCCTTGCAGCTTCATTGTCAAGAACATACTGCTGCTTTTTTGCAAAACTCATAAATATCTCAAAAAGCTCATCACCGTTATAGTCATCGAATTCAAAAACCCAGCTGAAACGGTCTTTTAGCCCGGGATTTGAGTTTATAAATGTTCTCATTCTGTCGGTATACCCTGCAGCTATTACAAGCAGCCTGTCCCTGCAGTCGTCCATGCGTTTGAGTATGGTATCTATTGCATTGCGCCCGAAGTCATTTTGTCCGCCGACAAGAGCATATGCTTCATCTATAAACAGAATACCGTCCATTGCCTGGTCCAGAACCTTGTTTGTTTTTTCCTCGGTCTGTCCGACATATCCGGCAACAAGACCGCTTCTGTCCACTTCAATAACATGGCCCTTCTTCAGAATGCCAAGGCTCTGATAAATTCTTCCCAGGATCCTTGCTATAGAGGTTTTTCCCGTACCAGGAGATCCGCAGAACAAGGCATGATAGGTCATGGGTTTAACCGGAAGTCCCATTTCCTCTCTTTTCTGATTTGTTTTTATCAGGTTTACCAGGCTTTTTATATGCTCCTTTATATTCCTTAAACCAACAAACTCGTCCAAATCCTTCATTATTGAATCGAGCCTGTCGCGGGTTACCGTTATATCCTTAACCGGCAGTGCTCTTTCAATGTCCTCAATTGTAATGGTTTTAAGCATTTCGTAGGTGACGTTTTCTTCTTCGGCCAGCCTGTCAGACTGGGCTTTTATCAACTTTTCCAGTGTGTTTCTGACAACACGCCCGTTACCAAAATGCTCATCCCTGGTGTCATAAAGATAATTGAAATACAGCTCCATTTTTTTCAGGCATTCATCATCCATGGCATACTGGTTTTTCTCCAGCTGCATTTCAAAAATCTGCAGTAGCTCAGCACCTGTATAGTCTTTAAAATAAAACTTTCTGGGTACTCTGGACGAAAGTCCGGGATTGGATTTCAAAAACGTCTCCATCCTGTCGGTATATCCTGCCAGAAAAACAGCCAGACGGTCACGTTCCTTTTCCATACGGTCAACAAGAATGTTTATGGCTTCCTTTCCGAAATCATTGTCGCCGCCTTCTGCCAATGAATACGCTTCGTCGATAAACAGGATACCGTCAAGCGCCCTGTCTATCACTTTATTGGTTTTCACGGCCGTACCTCCGACAAATTCAGCAACAAGATCAGCCCGGGTAACTTCCACGATATGGCCTTTCTTCAGTACTCCCAGTGCCCTGAAATATTCACCCATAAGCCTTGCAACAGTTGTTTTCCCGGTTCCGGGGTTACCCAGAAAGGCAGTATGCAGTGAAATGCTGCTTCCGCTTAACCCGTGTTCCTTTCTTAATTTCTGGATTTTTACAAAATCCATTAAAGCCTCTATATCTTCCTTTACATTGGACAGCCCGACAAGTTTTTCTATCTCAGCCCGGATTTCTTCGGGCTTAAAGGGTGCAGTTTCCTCGTTTTCGGGGTTCTTCATGCCTTCTTTTCTGTAAAATTCATCAATTATCGCATTAAGCTCTTTTTCAGTAGAGCTTTCAGAACCGGGGTTATTGCTGCCCGCTTTATTTGTTTCGGAAACGTACGAAGGTTTCCTGTGGTACAGATCGTAGTATACGCTGCTTAAAAAGCGGTTTTTGTTGTCCATAAACTTACACACTCCGTTTATTTCATGAGAACACGTAAATTTCTACCTTTATTATAGTATCATTATATAATATAACTTTTGCTCAGGCCATTCCATAATATTATGGTATTCGCACAGCTTAAACAAGGTTTTTGGACAATGTGTGAGTATATATCGCATTTGCCAGCTATGCTTCACTTCGTTTCTTACTGCCCTCAGGAAAAATTTTTTCAAACCGGTTTCTATATTTCTTTCATTTTATCAATTACATTTAAGGCACGTTCGGATATCATTCTGTTCTTCAGCCGCTTATCCTTTATTTTTATCGGGTTTCCTTCTGCATTCACCGGGTTTAATTCTTCAATAATCCCGAAATTTATATTCATAGGCTGGAAAATACCTACAGAAGATGTTGAAATATAGTGTGCCAGTGCACCGGTGGCAGTTGCTTTCGGAAAATATACCTCATCCATCCCTTTAGAAAGCCTGAATGCATTTATCCCTGCAACCAGTCCCGAAGCAGTGGATTCAACATACCCTTCCACCCCGGTAATCTGACCTGCAAAGAAAAGGTTTTTTCTTTTTCTCATGCGATAGGACGGAAGGAGAAGTTCAGGGGAGTTGATAAACGTATTCCTGTGCATTACGCCATACCTTACAAACTCAGCATTCTCCAGACCTGGTATCATTGAAAAAACTCTTTTCTGTTCCCCCCATTTTAACCTCGTCTGGAACCCAACCATATTGTATAATGTCCCTTCTTTGTTATCCCGCCTTAACTGAACCACCGCATAGGGTGTTTTCCCCGTCCTGGGATCAGTAAGCCCGACGGGTTTCAGCGGCCCGAATCTCAGTGTATCCGGCCCCCTTTCGGCCATAACTTCTATCGGCATGCATCCTTCAAAAACAAGGTTTTTCTCAAAATCCTTCACTTCGGCTTTTTCAGCATTTATAAGGGCTTCGTAAAAAGCAGCATACTCTTCGCTGCTCATCGGACAGTTAATATAATCCGCATCTCCCCTGTCGTACCGGGATGCCGTGAATGCTTTTTCCATGTTTATGCTGTCAGCTTTTACTATGGGAGCCGCGGCATCAAAAAAGGACAGGAACTTATCTCCGGTAATTTTGGCAATTTCCTTTATCAAAGCCTCGGAAGTCAGCGGCCCTGTGGCTATAACTGTCAGGTTTTCGTCATCAATCTGCGTGTACTCCTGTTCTATTATTTCAATATTGGGGTGATTCCTGATTTTCTCTGTAACACATTTCGAAAAATCTTCCCTGTCCACGGCCAAAGCACCGCCTGCCGGAACGGCATTCCGATCGGCACACTCCATTATCAGGGAACCCATCCTCCTCAGTTCTTCCTTCAGAAGCCCTACAGCATTTTCCAGCTGATTCGATCTCAATGAATTTGAACAAACCAGCTCAGCATAAGTATCAAGATGATGAGCCGGTGTTTTTTTATATGGTTTCATCTCGTAAAGACGTACCATGCCGCCTCTTTTTGCAATCTGCCACGCTGCTTCACATCCGGCAAGCCCGGCTCCTATAACATTTATAATCCGTTCCACCTGACAACCCTTCCTTTTGTGCTTTCTTACATTCAATAAGCCAAGTGTCTTCACAAATAATAATTATTTTAAGCATATCGTGCCATTAAGGTAATTGAACTTTTTTCCCTGGTACCTGTTTTCCTTTTTCATCTTTTCTTCAATAATATCAACAACTTTCCACCAGCTTTTGTCCCAGTTGCAAAACAGGCATCTTTCCTCGGGAGCCCGCCCAATCAGGCGCTGAATGACAACTTCCGGTGAAAGATATTCCAGAAAGGTTATTATTCTTTCAATGTATTCATCCATTGTCACAGGTTTAATTTTGCCTGCAATGTAAAGATCCCCAAGTTTCGTATTTTTTAAAATGTACAGCGAATGGCATTTTACCTGGTTAATACCTACAGAGGACAGAATTTTCGCACCTTCCACGATATCATCGATATCGTCCATGGGAAGATCAATGATCATATGGGCACAGGTCTGAATTCCGTATTTTTTCGCCCTCAGCACGCTGTCTATAAATTCGGCAAGGCCATGACCCCGGTTAAGAATTTTCAGTGTATGATAATTAACGGTCTGAATCCCTGTCTCCACGACAATGTCAACCCGGTATTTCTCCTTAATTTCCTGCATCACTTCATAATATCCGTCATTTAAACAGTCCGGCCTTGTAGAAATGTACAGCGCCACAACATCCGGTATTACTGCTTCTTCCAGGTATTTCGCGAATTCATTTACCGGCAGGTATGTGTTGGAATAGTTCTGAAAATAAGCTATATACTTTCTTACATTATATTTTTTTCCGATATATTCTATATTTTTTGACATCTGCTCCTTTACAGACAGAACAGACGCCAGGTTTTCAAAACCCGCGCCTTCTTCCCCGCAGAATATGCAGCCCCCGGTACCCAGCAAACCGTCCCTGTTTGGGCATGTTACAGGAATATTTACCGGGATTTTGTATACCTTTTCGTTATATGTTTTTAGAAGATAGTCGGAGAATTTATTGTACAGCATTTTTCCAATCCTTATATCAATCTTTCCTTTTTCCCCGGTATTTGTTAACATATCACAGGTACCGCCATTAAGTACCTTTTACCGGTATGTTTTCCCGTAAAAATTACAAAACCATATTTAAATATAGCATAATATTCATCAATTTAGTAACTTTTTCTCCAAACCTTCGTATTTAAGATTATAATACGGTTTTTGACATATGGTTTGTTGAATTAGACTGTATTATGTTAATATAGATAAATAACTTCTATAAACTAATTCGGAGGATCTATGGAATACGTTGCAAAACTGCTTTTATTATCCGTTGTAGGCGGATTTATCGGCTGGATTACCAATTTTATTGCCATAAAATTATTATTTCTGCCTGTTAAACCGGTTAAACTGTTTTTCGGATACAAAATCCAGGGGGTAATTCCTGCAAGGAAACCCGAGCTTGCCGTTTCTATAGGAAACGTCATAGAAAAACAGTTGCTGGCTCCCGAGGAAATCCTGAACAAGCTGGTATCCGAAAAGGATATAAATAACCTCAAGGAAGTCATTGTAACCAATGTTATCAGCATCTTAAAAGACAAACTGCCCGGTTTTCTGCACGGTTTTACCGACAAAACCGTAAAAAAGCACCTGGATTCCTTTATGGAAAAGGACGGGGATAAATATATACGGGATATGATCAATAACATTATCAGGAATGCAACTGATAATATAAATATATCTGAAATGGTTATGGAGAAAATAAATGCCCTGGATCTGGCTTCCTTTGAATCCATCGTTTTGAGTGTGGTAGACAGGGAGCTTAAGCACATTGAATACCTTGGGGGTATTTTGGGTTTTCTGATAGGTCTGGTTCAGGGTGCAATTGTTCTTTTATTGTAAGTAAAAAGATCACCTTTCCCAGGGTAAAGAAAGGTGATCTTTTACTACGGGATAAGAATCTATTTTATTTTTTCTATTGCCTTTTCTGCAAACGAATTGTCCACAATCTTATCAAACGGGGCAAATTCGGCAAGTTCGCCTGCTTCCTTCATAACTTCCTGCAAACGGTTGAAAGCTTCTTCCTTCATTACCGGTGTTTTGTTCCACGTATCCTGCTGTTTGTATCTTCTTACAACTGTTTCAAGCAAATCCAGATCGGTATCAGGGAATGAAGGAGCTATGGCTTCAGCCACTTCTCTGTCCGAATTTTTTTCAATCCACTGCTGGGCCTTATAAATTGCGTTTGTAAAAGCCTGTATAACATCGGGATTCTTTTCAATATAACTCTTCTTAGCATAATATGCGGTGTAGGGAATTTCGCCGCTTGCTTCTCCCATGGAAGCCACTATGTAACCATTGCCTTCCTTCTCGAAGCTGGATGCTACGGGTTCAAACAAGGTTACGAAATCCCCCATTCCCGACAGGAAAGCTCCCCCCATCAGTGCAAACTGGATCGATGTGTCCACTTCAACATCCTTTCCTGGAATCAAACCATGCTGCTTCAGTACATACTCAAGGGTCATCAGTGGTACTCCGCCCTTTCTTCCGCCGATAATAAATTTTCCTCTCACATCTTCCCACTTAAAATCGGGCATTGGTTCCCTTGCCACAAGAAAAGAACCGTCCCTTTTTGTAAGCTGGGCAAAGACAACGGCATAGTCTTCCTTTCCCTCATTGTACACGTAAATGCAGGCTTCAGGTCCTGAAAAACCTATATCCGCCTGGTTTGACAAAACAGCCGTCATAACCTTGTCTGCCCCTGCACCGTTAACCAGAGTAATTTTTAATCCTTCCTCCTCAAAAAATCCTTTGTTTATTGCCACATACTGCGGTGCATAAAATATTGAGTGGGTAACTTCATTTAATGTAATTTCCTTATACTCTTTCGTGCCGCAGCCCGGTAAAATCAACAAAACAACAAGCGACAGCAAAACCAGACAGCGCATAATTTTCATGTTCTATCACCTCCGGATTAATATTTTTCCGAGATCCATTTCCCAAGAAGCTGTACACCAAAATACATAAGAGCTGCAAGTATTGACAGTATCAGAACACTTGTCATTACAAGATCCAGCTGGAATACCTGACCACCGTAAACAATCAGGTATCCGAGACCCGATTTTGAAACAAGGAATTCACCGACAATAACCCCTACCCATGATAAACCAACATTTACCTTCAAAGCATTCATCATTACCGGAAAAGACGAAGGCAGCACAACTTTTGTAAGAATCTGCTTTCTGTTTGCACCGAAACTCTGTACAAGCCTTATCTTTTCCGAATCTGTTTCAAGAAAACCGGTATATACTTCCAAAACCGTTACTATCAGTGATACGGTTACTGCAACTGTAATTATCGCAACCGGCCCGGCTCCCATCCAGACAATAAAAACCGGTCCGAGAGCTATTTTAGGAAGGGCATTTGCCACTACAAGATATGGTTCCAGTACTTTTGAACATGTTTCAGACAGCCACAGGATAACAGCAATAACAATACCCATTATAGTTCCAAGCAAAAAGCCAACCACTGTTTCCCATAACGTAGTCCATACATGGGAAAATAATGAGCCTTCACTATACAGGCGTATGAAAGTTTTTATAATCCTGCTGGGGCTGCTGAAAATAAAAGGATCAAGCCAGTTAAGCCTGGTAACTGTTTCCCAGAAAACTATTATGAATACCAGCAGCAATAGCCTTAATATAACAATAAGGCGCTTTTTTGCCTTCAGCTTACGCAAATATTCTTTTTGCTCGGCAGATTCCTGCTTATACATGGACATCAAGCTCCTTCCATACCATGTTGAAATATTTCCTGAATTCCGGAGCCTCTCTTGACGACAGCGGTGTTCTGTTTTCAATATCAAACTTTATATCAACCGCCATTTTGATCGTTCCCGGACGTTTTGACATTACGTAAAGACGTTCTGACATGCTTATAGCTTCCGCAATATCGTGAGTAACCATTATTGCCGTCTTGCCCTCTTTTTTGATAATTTTATAAATATCATCAGTAACAGCCAGTCTGGTTTGATAGTCCAGCGCCGAAAATGCTTCATCAAGGAGCAAAATATCCGGGTTTACCGCCAGTGTACGGATTAACGCTGCTCTTTGCCTCATTCCACCGGAAAGCTGTGACGGATGATGATTCTTGAAATTTATAAGGCCGTATTTATCCAGTAAATACTCCACATGCTGCAATCTTTCCGGGGTTACCTGGTTCTGGATTTCCAGTCCCAGTATTACGTTTTTATATATTGTCCTCCATTCAAACAGGCTGTCCCGCTGAAGCATATAACCTATCCTGGGATTAACCCCGGTCACTTTTTCTCCGAATACAGATACCTGTCCTGAAGAAGGTTCAATCAGACCGGCAATTATGGATAAAAGGGTTGACTTTCCGCATCCGCTCGGACCGACAATCCCTATAAACTCACCTTCGTAAACCTCAAATGAAACATTTTCAAGAGCAGGTACTTCACCGTCAATGGTATGGTAACGTTTTGAAATATTTTCAACAACTACGGCCGGTACCAACCAAATCCCCCCATTCTCATACACTGACAGTATATGCATTATGTTTTTTTGGCGTTACTTTGGAGGAATTGGACCGCAAAGGCATAATAAAAAGCCTTCCCCTTTTATGCCGGGAAGGCCTGTTCTTATATTTGTTCAATGAATTAATTTATTCAGGTTTTACAGTATGCCTTGGTTTATTTTTTACCAGTTCAGCAGCCTTTGTAATGGCTGTAACCACATCAACTTCAAACTGCAGTTTCAGATTTTTGATTTTTGAATAAACTTCACCTTTCTTTGTAACAAAATACTGCGGGGGCAATTCATTCAACGCTTTTGCTGCAATGTCAAGCCTGCATGTATCACATTTGCACATTTCAAAGTCTTTTAAAACATCCTCCATATAATTGAATACCATTTCTTCCATATAGTTTTTCAGTTCCATATTTATGACCCCCTGTTCAGGCAGATAAAAGCCTGTCAGCATTATTATCCTGCTATTATATATTATAAATCAAATCTTTCCATATATTAAACAATTTTTTTTCATTATCATCGTCTATCTTTACATCAGTCCACCACTGAAAAGCCTCAAAACAGTTGAAAAACATAATATCTCTCCCGGTATAGGTTCTGCATCCTCTTTTTTCCGCCATAAGCATAAGCTTTGTCTGGGGAGGGTTGTAAATAGTATCGAAAACTATGTGGTGAGTCATGAAATTAAAGTTTTCCGGCAGCGGCTGAACATCAAACTGGGGAAACATCCCGACCGAAGTAGCCTGAATTATGATATCCGCATTATAAAAGCCGTGTATGGTCTCCGGATTATTAAAATCAGCAGCCAGGGCAATATTTCCGAATCTGCTGTTCAACTGCATGCAAAGCTGCTGTGCTTTTTCGGGGATATGATTTGCTATAGTCAGGCTTTTGCATTGTTCAAGCGCGCATGCATAAGCTATGGCACGTGCTATCCCGCCGCAACCGAAAAGAAAGATCCTTTTCCCGCTCAGATTTTCTCCGGTTATTCTGGGAAATGCCTTTCTGAAAGCTGAAATTTCCGTGTTATGTCCATGAATACTGCCGTCTTCATCTATCCTTACTATATTAACGGCGCCGCAGCCTGACGCTTCTTCGGTAACAGTGGCAAGGCAATCATTCACTTCACACCTGTGAGGCGTATCAATAAGAACTCCTCTGCATTTAATTACCCTAAGGGCTTCCAGGCTTTTTACAATGCCATAGTGTTCTGTACTGACAGGAAACATCATGGAATTGTAACCGATAAAACCGCATATTTGGTTGAAGAATTCAGGAACGGGGGAGAAACTGATATATTTTCCTGCCAAAGCAAAAATGGATGTGTTCCCGTCAACTTTAAGTCTTGCCATACAAATCCTCCGAAAAAGCAGCACCACTGTCACTCATTAAGTTTCCTTCCAATAATGAGTTTTTCAAAAACTCTCTTAATCCTTACATGGATCGGTTCATTTTTGTCCAGTGGTTCTACCAAAATTGTTGTCAGGCCGATTCTGTTCCCACCCCTTATATCGGTAAATAACTGGTCCCCGATAACCGCAGTTTCTTCAGGACTGAGATTCAGTTCCGCCATTGCTTTCAGAAAACCTCTGTTCGAAGGTTTGAAGGCACGATATCTGGCGTAAAGACCCAACTTTTCATTAAACACATCAACTCTTTTTTTTCTTGCATTGGATACTATGGCTGCCTTAATTCCGTTATCCTGAAAACGCTTAATTAATTCAACAACTTTTTCATCAGGTATTTTTTGTTTATGTGTTACAAGAGTATTGTCTATATCAAGCAAAACGCCTTTAATTCCTCGTTCCCTTAACCAGCTTATATCAAGATCATAGACAGACTTAATGTACAGATCCGGCTTAAGCCCATTGCCCATTATTATCCTCCTTTCGGTTAATAATACCAAACTTCCAGTTTCTATGCAATAATTAGTTTACATTGCGTTATTTGTTGTGATAAAATAACCTGCAAGAAATAGTTTGTTTAACCCGTTTCTTGCTTAATACAATAAAGGAGAGTGTAATATATATGAAAATTGCAGTTGAACTTACAAAGAACCCCAAACAGAAACCCTCCTCTGATCAGCTGGTATTCGGAAAAGTATTCTCGGACCATATGTTCATTTGCGATTATTCTCCTGAAAACGGCTGGCATAATGCCCGTATTGTTCCATACCAGAATCTCAGCATAGATCCATCCACTATGACAATACATTACGGTCAAAGCATTTTTGAGGGACTAAAGGCATACAGGACAAAGGACGGCAATATAAATCTGTTCAGACCTGTTGAGAATATAAGAAGATTGAACGAATCATGCAAACGCCTTTGCATACCTGTGATTGATGAAGAATTCGGGCTTACGGCTATTAAGAAGCTTGTTGATATCGACAGGGACTGGATTCCTGAAGGAGACGGAACATCATTATATATTCGCCCCTTTATTTTCGCAACCGAGCCGCACCTGGGAGTAAGACCGTCGAAAACTTACAGCTTCGTTATTATTACAGGCCCTGTGGGCGCATATTACAGGGAAGGAATTAATCCCGTAAAAATATATGTTGAACCTAATTATGTACGTGCTGTTAAGGGCGGTCTTGGTGAAATAAAAGCTTCCGCTAACTACGCCGCCAGCCTTAAGGCTCAGGTGGAAGCAAACGAAAAAGGTTATACCCAGGTTTTATGGCTTGACGGAATCGAGAAAAAATATATAGAAGAAGTCGGCACAATGAATGTGTTCTTTGTAATCGGGGACGAAATTGTAACTCCGGAGCTGAGCGGAAGCATTCTGCCGGGCATAACAAGGAAATCATGTATTGAGCTTCTCAGGTCCTGGGGTTATAACATGAACGAACGCAGGATTACTATCCAGGAAGTTTATGAAGCACATGAAAAAGGTATTTTGAAAGAAGTATTCGGTACGGGAACAGCTGCTGTAATTTCACCTGTTGGAGAATTAAACTGGAACGGAAAGGTTATTACAATTAACGGCGGAAAAACAGGACCAATCTCCCAACGCCTGTATGATACGCTTACAGGTATCCAGTACGGAAAACTTCCCGATGAATTCGGCTGGATTGAACGGGTATAGTTGAAAAGTCCCCCGCTTATGTGGTTTCACGAAAGCAGGATAACGAAAATTAATTATTCGCTGTAATTCTTAATAAGTGATCTAAAAAGGCAGGCCGGTTGGCCTGCCTTTTTTCAATAGTTTTTATCAGTTGATGTTAATGCCTTCAAAAATTGTTATGATATCCGTTTCATTGATTTCACCGGTATTGCTTTCGGCCAGCAGCCATACCCTGTGAGTTTTGTAAATTGACAGGTTCCTGTATGTGTATTCGGTAATTACGACTTCTGACCCGCCGCTTATTTTTTCAATAAGTGTTTCGCTGCTCCTTTCCTTACCCGGTGAACCGTCCGGATTTTCAACGGGTATTCTCAGTTCGCCGTACTGCGTGCGTTTGGGCAGGGTTATTCTGAGCGTAACATCTACAACTTCGCCTCTTTTCACAACATTTACCACTTCAAGTTCCGGTTCTCCGAATCTTACTATTCTGACATTAAGCTCGGGAAAACTTTTTTCCTTTGCCCCATTATCCAAATCAGTGTATTTTATTTTGGAAGCTCCCGCTTTTCCAAGAATATACCCGCCTTCTTCGCCTTTCAGTTTTATACTGAAGTCTACAGGGTCAGCTTTATATTTCCTGTTTACATTGTCGTACCGGTAGACTATGTCACCCAGGTTTCCTGTTACTTTTCTTCCTGAAACATTCAAGCTGCCTGCAGAGACAACTTCCAGCCCTTCAGGGAATTCTTCATGGAAACTGAGATTCCTGACAGTTAACTCTTCCGGAGGTTCCAAACCCGGATCTATGCTGAATTCCCCGGGTATTACCTTGTAGCTTACAATCAGTTCTTCATCCACGAAAATTTCTTCGCTGTTTATTGTCCTGCTGACACTAATCGGGGCCTTAAGTGCTATTACTTCAATTGTTTTATCTCCGAATTTCCTTGTCTCGTTATTACCGTCAATATCCCTGTATGAAACTCCTGACGCATTAAGAATGTATTTTCCGCCTTTCGTCCCCTTAAGTCTGATTGTAAATTCAACTTCGTCTGCTTCGTACAATCCTGACGAGGAATTATACGAATAATTTATATTTCCGAGATTCCCCTTTACCGTTTGACCATTAACCGTAAATCCTGCCGGAACTGAAACAATCCTGAGACCATCAGGGAATGTTTCTTCAAACATAACATTTTCTACACTGAAGTCAGTGATTATGTCCATATATATTTCATCGTAAACGTTATCAAGGGCATCAGCATCCTCAGCCCGCCGGTACTTACCGCCGGCCCGTTCTGCCACTTCGTTCAGAACGTTGGCATTGGAACCTTTTGTAAAGGCAATCATATAAGATTTTATTCCTGTCGGTTCGATATATTTTTCTGCAACTTCATAGCAGTACTGTATATCCTGCGGCCATGCATAGCTTCCGCCGCCCCTGAAGTGAGGAGCAGTTCCGTCAGCAAAATAAAAGTTATACGGTTGCTTATTGTACGTACTGTGGTATGTTGGTTCTCCATCAGTTAAAAGAATAAGATATTTTTCTATAGGATTATGCTCTGTGCTTACTGTGTCAGTCAATCTGTAATAAGCAAGTCTCAAACCGTCGCCTATATTCGTTCCTCCGTTTGCTGCAAGGTTATTAATCTGGTTTTTTACCTGATTAAGATTTGATGTAAGTGACTGCTTTTGCCTTGCAATATCATCATACGTAATCAGGCCAACTTTAACCCTGTTTTTACCGCTGAGTTTGTCAAGAAATCTGAAAGCAGCTTCCTTTGCAATGTCCAGCCTTCTTTTCTGCTTACTCCCCTTGGGAATCGTATTACCGTCCAGGTTGAATTCCATACTACCGGAAGTATCTATAACAAGGTATATTTCCCTGTCGGGCTGTTTGACTGCAGTTGCCGGAATTGGCTCTGGTTTCACTTTATAGGTAACTGTAAATTCTTCATCCAAAAGTATTTTTGTTCTGCTGATCTCTCTTGAAAGTTCAAGTTTGGCTTTTGTACCAGGACTGAGCGTTACAGCAGTGGCTTCAGTGCTTGTCCATAACAGGAACAGTAATGTAAATAAAATCGTGAGAACCTTCATTCTGGTTGTTGCCGTTTTCCTGCCTGAAAGCATAAATCCCATCTCCCTTCATTACATTTTTTTATTGCTTTTTTTGAATTAAAGCTATCATATAGCTTACATTGTCGTTAACATTGTCTTGCAGCGATTCAATAACAAACCTTTCATTGTCGCCGATTTCCTCATACACATCTACAGTTTCCCCTGCCCTGATTTTGTCCAGATACTGTTCCAATAACGAAACTCCTTTTTCACCGTTTGTAAATCCTGATAAAATCAGGTTTCTGAAGGTTTCAAAAACAAGTTCATCATTAACGTCATGAACAAGGGCATAAATATTTTTTTCAAAACTGCGGCTGTTCAAAGATATGGTATTCTCACTGACAACCAGGGTGGCGCCTTTGTCCTCGAAGCTTGTTATTTCGGCATTTTCATTTTCGGACAAGTTTTTTATTATATCGAGTATTTCTGCACTGTACTCACCGATAAAAGCGTTAATTCTTTCAATGCTCAGATCCTTAATCTTTACAGTCCCGTATACCGGTTCCTCAGTCTGATCATTAATTAGGCCTTCATTCCTCGCGAGTCTGTAAAGCAGCGCAATGGACTGTTCAATCGTGGCATTGCCCTTCGGGTCAATTACATTGTTGCCGTAACCAGTCAGAATATTGTTCTCAAAACAGTAATCAATATAGTATTTTGCCCAGTCGCTTATCTCATTGCCGTCACTGTACTCATAGCTGCTTTTGACCGAAAAATCCCTGTCAGGGAAGATCTGCATCAGTAAATTGACGATAAGGGATGCAATTTCCTGCCTTGTTATGTAATTATCAGGAAAGAAATTGCCTTTGCCGTCACCCTTTATTATTCCAGCATTATATGCCCTAACAATTTCCTGTCTGTATTTATGGTTAAGAACATCATTGAACGGGTTGTCATCAGCAATATCAATGAATTTACCTGTTTTTTCAAACACTTTCAGCGCAAGAAGAACATATTCATACCTTTTTATATTGCCCTGGTAATTTGCCTGGAGTTCCACCGGGACAAGATTTTTATCAATGGCTTCTGAAACTTCCTGTACAGCCCAGTGGCTCGGCATGTCCCGGGTATTGTTTTCATCCTGTGCCATAGCATCGGTCGCCGCCAAAAGCAGAAATCCTGCAATTATAAATAATGAAATTAGTTTTTTCAAACCGACCATAACCTGTCACCTCATCTTTAATTATTTTGGAGGGTATAATATTCATTCAGTTTAAATTTTTCTATATACGCTGAATCCCCCGTTTTTGCAAGGGAAACAGTGTAGTCATAACGGTAAGTGAAATATTCGTCGGTTATACCGTTTGTTCTCTGTACCACTGCGTCAAAATTTACATAGTAAAGCTTTATTTTCTCAGAATAGGCGGGATGCGGCGTGATTCTGAAATTTTTTATTTCTATAATTTTTTCCATGTTATTTCTGAGAGGAAAAGATTCAAGGGGGTAATACTCATCATATTTATCATTTAATTCAATTAATTTGCTTCCATCCTCATCAGCTGTTATACCGAGGCTGTCCAAAAACTCGTTTACGGGTTTTACACCCTGTTTCCACCTGTAAGAAAGCAGATTCATCCGTTCGCGGTCAATCCCGGCGAATTTGGGGAAAAACTTTTCTATAACATCCTTTTCCGCTTCGAAAATTACGCCGTCAGCGGGATTCCTGTAACTTCCGTCCTGGTTTCTGGAAAGATCAAGATACGGAAGCCTGGTAATATTGTCATTATTGTAGACAAACAGCCTGTTTTTCATCCCGGACTTTATGTTTGATTCAATGGCCCTGAGTATGCTGAAACCGATGTCGCTTTTTGTAAGCTCAACGTCATACCTCAATTCCACTCTCATAGAATCAATATTTTCCGCGTCAACTTTCCGAATTACCGAGTATGTATTGTCATCATGTTTCAGGTAGCTTGCTGCAAAAATGTCATCAGGTATCGCCTTTGCCTTGCAGTAAACTTTGGCATAGTAAAGATAACTGTCGCCGCTTTTCGAAATAAAACCGGATACTATATTGGGTGTTTCCTCTCCGTTCCCTGCTTTCAGGATTTCAAGATCGTATCCGATAACAGTCATGCCGTTTATGCTTACATACCTGGGAAGATGTATTCCTATTTCCGGATTCCCGTCTCCCTCCTTTATGGTTTTGTCCGCGATATAACCCCGAATATTGCCGGGAATTGTTCCCGTCCTCGAATAGCTGTTGTAATCATCCACCGATGCATCTGTATAAAGAGCCGTAAAATACTCGGAGATGATTTTTCTGATTTTTGCATCGTCTTCACCGGTTACGGTTTCTCTGCCCGTATTTCCGACCGTGTCGTCCGACGCTGAAACAACCGGCGCGTTCAGCATCGCAGCGCAGCCCGCACTTAATAATAATAAAGAAGCAATCAGTAAACCAAAAAATAATTTTTTCATATGTCTCACCTCAGAATATTTCTCTCAGAATATCTGAAAACTTTCTCCCGTTTTTCTCTTCAGTAAAACTGTCAAACAAAGCATCCCTTCCAGGGAAAAATACATTTCCCGAATTTAGCACAAGGGCTGCATAGTCCCAGTTCCTGAAATTATCAATATTTGTATTGCCTGTAATTATCGGGAGCCTTGGGATTACATCGTTATAAAACTCTGCGGCCGATCCCTTTACCTTATAAGTGGGATCATAGCCCCTTCCCGCTGCAATAACCGCTCCGTTCAGCGTAGCATCGTTTTCTATCCTGACTTTTCCCATGGTAAAGATAATACCGTTAACTGTGTCCCTGTTTATAACCAGATCCTTATCCGGATTCAAATTTATGATTAAAAAGTAATCTGACAGATCGGAGTATTCATCTTCAATATACTGAACCAAATCAACTGGAGTATCGTCGCTTTCTTCTCCGAACTTAATTACGCAGTCCCACACAGTTGTTTCAATCTGATCAAGAGCTTTTCTGATTCTCAGGAATTCGGTGGTGGTTTCGGTATTGCCCGGGACAGGCATTCCCGGACTGAACCTGTAGCTTATTTCACCATCCTGTGTGGCGGGATAATCCTTTCTCGCAAACACCTGTACATGGCCTTTGAGATAACTCATCAATATCTCAAGTCCCCTAGGCATTCCGAAATTCCTGTCGGTATATTCAATCCAGTCCGGTTTTATGTATCCGTTAAGGAACGTCGGATCCAGTCCTTCCACACTGTTTCCTATTTCGCATATTACAGATCCCGGTATTTCTATGTCACCTTCCGCAAAGTAAATCCTGTTGTTTGCAGCCATTGCCTTATGGCATAATCCTGTTATTTTTGAGGGGATTACCGGAAGACTGTTGGACCATCCGGTTACTTTGCTGCGTATTTCGTTTATCCAGTCTTTCCACGTTGTCCAGTCACCGGTCAGATTTCCGTTCTGCGTCCAGCCGACATCCCCGATTATGACCGAGAAACCGTTTCCGCCGTTTTCTTTTAAATCTTCAATATACTGCCGGGTATTGCCAAACTCCCTTGTCAGGTATGCAGGCCGGTTATCTCTCCATACCAGTGCAACATCTTCCAGCTGGTATACCGCTTTGCCGCTTTCCACTTCCACCACGAAAACAGAGCCGTTTACAAACGCATAGCCGTTTACGACAATCCTTGAACGGGTAAAATCATTGTCAAATCCGCCTGAATACCGGGGAGCAACGTTCAGTATCGCGCTCGATGTATCATGGAAATACTGATCTCCGAAACTCAGCCCGAAATAATTCCCTTTCACCGCTATAAACGAGTTTGCGCCATTCATCTCTATGTCATCGAAAGTATACGCATCCCGGATAATTACGATACTGTCATCGTATCCAAAAGCCTGAATACCTTCTGCCACCACATCCCGGTCCACTATGATGGCACAGCTGTTACCCGGTGTTTCGTCAAACGTGCCGGCACGCAGAAGGTTTCTCGTGTATGCACTGCCCTCCCGTATATGAAGAGTGGCATTTTCCGCTGCACAAATTCCCCCCATGTTATACTGATCCATCCTGTTTGGCCTGTCGAGGCCGGTACCGAAAACATACACGTCACCGTTTATTGTAGATAAACCGCTGCCTCTTGCGACCAAATCTCCCAGTGTATACACAGCACCGTTCAGCAGAAACGGTTTGTATATCCAGACTTCATATTCCTTAACCGCAACAGCTTTTCTTCCGTAAGATTTGAAAATTCCGTTTTCCATCTGCGCCTCGGCCGTAATCTCAAGGGGGAACTTCAATATATTTCCGATGCGCTCATACGTGCCGCTCCAGGCGAAGAACATTTTTACCTCCGCTTCATTCATGGATGAATCAGCATAAGCCGGAATGCTGAAACTGTTTTTGATTTCACTGTCACCTTCATTTAATTTTTCAATTATCTCATTGATAAACTGTTCCTCATTGATAAAAATGATCCCCCTGTTGGCTGCAAAGTCTTCAGCCGGAAGATACAGATCAAGATTGGATATACTCCTTTCCAGTGCTGATTCGGCTGCAATATATGTCATCTGGTTATGCTCTTCATTTCTGACTATCGTGAACATCCGAATAGCGGAATAGGCTACGGCTCCGCCGATAAGCATAACGACGAGCATCACGAATAAAGCTGTTGGTATGGAACTGCCTGATTTACTTTTCAGCTTATTAATAACGGCGGCTTTCAGCATAAAGATTTTATCCATTTTTATTCACCTTTTTCAGGGTCTGTATACTTCAAAAAGGAATTCAAATTTTCCCAAGGCACCTGCAGAAGCCTTTAAAGTTACCTTGTACTGAAGTACGTCTGTTTCCCGGGCGCCTTTATATTCCAGGTCAAAAACATACTCAGGGTATTTATTGCCGGTAAGATCCTCTACGGGCAACTCCTCAAACCTGTTACCCGGACCGGCATTTTTCAGGACCAGCGCATTTTTGTCAGTGCCGTTTATTAAGGTATTGTTTCTGACCGAAGTAACAATATTTTCTTTTATGACCCTTATAACCGCATATCTTTTCAGCTGTTCTTCCGAATATTTCGATATCCTGGATGTTGAAAAGAACAGCGAATAAACCACCATGGACAAAATGGCTGCAAGAGCTATTGAAACAACAGCCTCTACGAGGGTAAAACCGTTTTTATTAACCCTTTGATTTTTCCTTTCCGTTAAGGTTTTGTCAGATACCTTTTTCTTCATATCAGATATACACTTTCTCCCTGTCGCTTCGTCTTTCTATTGCATTTCCGTTCCTGTCCATTAACTTTACCCGGTCGCCTTTCTGCTCAAGTTTTACCACAAGGTTCCTCCCGGAGTCGTTTCTTATGCGAAGATTTACCCAGAGGTTTTCATTTTCCTTAACATCGGCTGCTATGTCAGACTGGATGTACAAAGTATAATCCCTGTTAACCTGTTCAGGCATATTGCCTGTTAATGTCTCGGTATAACCGTCGGCATCGGAATATTCGATGGTGTACTGGGTTTTACCCAGTATAAGAGTTACATCCACAGGAACACCCACATGGTAACGGATTCTTTCGCTCCTGTTGAATTCAGAATAAGCTTCAAAATTATATCCTGCCAGCAGGTATCCTGTGTGGAAAATTTTGAAATCCGCATTCATTAACGTAATTTCTGCCGGAGTACCCGTATTCCGGGTATTTGCAGCCGATGACTGTCTGTTTTCTGCAGGTCTGCTTATATCCACCTCATCCTTGTTTTCTACAAATACCGGAGAATCGTCATCCCCGAGAAATCTCTCAAATGCTGCCCTGGTAAAATATGCAATACTGTCTGCAGCATCCTTGTTTATTGAATAAATGGTAAGACCTATACCTACATCAAATAACTGATCGTTTGTCTTTTTAATCCCGTATTCTTCTGCCGCGTTTTCATGGCTTACAGGCGTAATATTCAAATTGCTTACAGTAATCTTTCTGCTTCCGCCTTCAACAAATTTCAATAGTTCATTCAAACCGTCCTCGGTTAGTACCGTCCTGAAATTAACCGAAAAAGCGTAATATGTTGAATTCCCCTCAACCAGTTCTGCAGGATTGCCCAAAGATACGCTTTTAAGTTTTGCTCCCATAAGACGTGAAAGCTCTTCCACGAATTCCACACTGTCTGCATAGCCTGCACTGTCCACTAGGTATTCGCCAAGTCTGTCGTCAATTATCCTGTATTCCTCTATCTGCTTTTTATATGCGTTTATGTTCCTGTAGTCTTTCTCAAGGGCATCAAGCTGAACCTGTGCGGTTTGTATCCTGTTTTTTACCTCTTTTATTCCTGGAATGGATGACATCAGTACAAACTTTACAAATACAAATACATAAACAACAACGGCAAGAAGAATCAGCATTGTTTTTTCTTTCTTCGTCAGGGTCATTACTTTGCACCTCCCTGACTTTTCACGGTATAGTTCAGTGTAAATTCAGGTGAACTTTCGCTCTCATTTATTGACATGTTTAAGTTACCCGATTCAAAAATTTTAAGCCTTTGAAGATTGTTTACATAATCCACAGCAATGAAATTGCTTTCGGCAAAGCCTTTTATTGTAACAGATTTTCCGTTGTAATTCACTGAATTCAGAAAACATCCTGAAGGCAGTGCATTACGCACAGTTAAAAGTATCTGTGAGGCAGGTACGTTCTGATTGTCAATTGCGTTAATAATGGACTTTTTATTGTTTATGCTGCCTGTCACTGAAGAAAGCTCAGACTTAACAGCCCGTACTTCATTGTATTTTGCATCGGTCAGCTTTTTCTCAATTGCCGATGCTCTCCCTTCAAGTATCCTGACATATATTCCGGGCGCGAGTAAAACGGCAATACCTACTGCAATAACCAGAACAACTGCCGTTATTTTGACTGCCGGAATACTCTTTTTCTCCTCCTTCAGCCCTTCTTCAAACGGAGTCTCTTCCACCAGAAAATTTATGTCTTTCATGAAAATTCCTCCATTCACCAAGCTTTGCCTGATTTAAATTCATTGCTTTAATCAGTGCGTAACTTCGTTGCGCACTAATTACAACAATGACTAATTCACTTTTTTATATACAAGGCTGTACTGTGAAACAACGGGCTTGCTTATATTAAGCCTGAACCTTCCATCATTCGTTGGTTCGGGCATCAAAACCACTGCAAGATTCTTCCCGGTACTGTTGTATACAAACCTGCTTTCATCCGACAGCCCTTCAACCACTGCCGTGGTATTGAGATACAGTTTTCCCCCGTCAATTTTCCATACCTTTGACTCCCCGTCTGCTTTCACGATAATTGTTTTGTATTCACTGCCGCCTACAGAATCGTCAAAGGATATTTCCACTGCCCCTTCTATATCCCTGTTAAGCCGGGAAAAAGCATCATGCAGTGTAAACTGCTGTCTTCCGAACCTTGAATACGCTGCACTTGAACTTGTGCTGAATACCATCAGTTCGGTCAGTATCGCAGATATAATAACAACCAGCAAAAGTGCCACCAAAAGCTCCGGAAGTGTAAAACCTTTATTGCTTTTGATAATAATCCCTCCATCCGGTATATTTTGATCACACTCCCGCAACAAGGCGGGAGTGTGCGCTTAATTTAATCACAAGATTCCAGTTACAGGATCAGCCACCGCTTTCAGCAGCATTAATTTCTATATTTTCATCACTATCAGAAGCTTCAACAGTAACTACCTGAGCTTTTTCATCGATAACTATTTTCCAACCGTTTTTACCAGGTGTTTGGGGATTCATATTTTTAGAACCATCCAAGAAAGGTCCATATTCACTTCTTATGTCTGAACCATCAATTTTAGGATCTTGTACTGTTGGCTGCGTAATTTTATCCGTAAGATTAGCCGGAACAGTAAATGTTACTTCGTCATCTTCAATTTTTATTCTGCAAGATAATTTGTTAATAAGATCACTGGCAGTAATCGAACTACTCGATGTTACACCAAGGCAGCTGAGGTTGGTGTCATTGGTCATATTCATGTAAGTCAGAATTGCCCGTTTGATGTTTTCCGCAGTCTCATTGTCTGCACTTTCCCTGCTTGAACTGAGCACTCCTCCGAACAGCATAATCGCGGTTCCGGCGATTACAGCCATGATGAGGATTGCCACAAGCAGTTCAATGAGTGAAAAACCTTTGTTTTGTTTCAGAATTTTCTTCATAAACATACCTCCTAAAAAAATTTTTTATTTTAAGCATAAAAATGCTTAATAACTATTTAAAAGTAAGTCTTTTAAGAGTAAAAACGAGCCTTCCTGTCAGGAAATTCAAAGTATTAAAAACTGCCGATATTCTGGTAAACACTGAGCATTGGGTACAGAACGCTGAACAGAATGAATGCTACTATTCCGCCGAGAACTACCATTATCAACGGTTCAATGAAGGTCATCAGTCGTTGTATCTTTTCTTCGGACTGGTCTTCGAAGAAATCTGCCGCTTTCTGCAGGGTTTCATCAAGGTTTCCTGCCTCTTCGCCTGTTTTTACCATTGAAATAACCAGCGGAGGAAAATACTGCATTTCAACGACTGACTGCGTAAGCGATCTTCCCTGTTTTACCGTTTCAATGGATTTGTCCATTTTCTCCTGGATTATCGAATTGTTGATTACCCTTTTGGCTATCTGCAGTGATTCAAGAAGCAGAACACCGCTTGAAAGCAGGGTTGACATGGTTCTGCTGAACCTTGCCGTCAATACCGTTTTAATTACGTCCGAAACAACAGGTAACCTGAGAAGTGTTTTATCCAGTATTTTCTTTCCCCGGTCGGTTTTTGCCAGCATTTTAATTCCAAAAATAATCATAACTAACCCAAATAGCACAATATACCAGTATGAGCTAAAAAAATAACTGATGTTCAGCATTACCTGGGTTAAAGCCGGAAGTTCAACGTTCATCCCCTGCAAAGCTTCGCCGAAAGTTGGAATTACCTTTAAAACCAGTATGGCTACAACGATAATTGCAACTGTCAGTACTATTGCAGGGTATGTCATTGCTCCCTTCAGTTTCTGCTTGTTTTTGTGTTCCTTTTCAAAATGTTCTGCCATTTTAACAAATACCCTGTCGAGCTGTCCGCTGACTTCTCCGGCCTCAACCATGCTTAATAGGATCGGGGGGAAGATATCCGGGAAACTGCGCATTACATTTGAAAGTGAAATACCCTTCTGTATGTTGTTGTAGATATCGTTAAGGCATTCCCTGAGAGTCGGATTTACTGTCTGTACTCTCAGAACATCCAGTGCGTTTGCAATGGATATACCTGCTTCCAGCATTATTGCAAACTGGCGGCAGAACTGAGCAAGGTCCGCTGTTTTGACCTTTTTTCTGAAAATTTTAATCTGAGAAACGTCGGTAACAAAGGTCTTTTCAATTATTTCTACCGGTTTATACCCGTGCTTGTTGAATAGATCCAGCAGTACTTCCTTGCTCTCAACCTTTGTTTCACCGGAAAATACTTGACCTTCACTGTTTTTTATCTTATATGTATATACCGGCATAGAACCCTCCTGTTATAAGGCCACTCCCAGAGCATTTACCAGGTAGTTGAGCCTTCCCTTGTCAAGAGAAGGATTAAACTCCAGTCCTCCGATTTTGGCAACATTTATTTTGTAAGCAGGCAACCCGAGGTTTTCTTCAAAATACTCCTCGATGCCTTTCATCTGTGAACCTCCGCCTATCAGGAATATCTTGCTCGGATGTTCCCCATTGCAGCGCGTGAGGTAGAAATCTATACACATCTTGATGTCCTTAATGATTGAATCCATCACCCTCATTGCGGCCCTGGAGCAAACATACTCGTTGTATGGCGTCAGTACTGTCGACAATCCGTACATTTTTTTGTAAAGTTCGGCTTTATGGTGTTCATGGGGCTGCAGATCCAGCTCCCTGATAATTTCCTCGTCTATTTTACTGCTGCCTTTCAGGATGACACGGTTGAACTCGGGAGTCTTGTCCTTCAGTATGTTAATAATGGTTGTCTCCGAGCCAAGATCAAATACGATGCACGTGTTATTGTCATATTTCGGATTTGCCGCTTTCCTTGAATTGTGGTTATGAACCGTATCAATGTCCAGCTTGAAAAACTTCGACACGCTGTTGGACGGAATATCAACGGCTATGGGCTTCAGCTTCAGCTGGTTCAGGATATTGACATAATTGTCTATGATTTTTTTGGATACAACGGTTACAAACACCTTTAGCTTTTTCTGACCGTCCACTTCCGTTTCGCCAAGGAGTTTATAGTCAATCCTGTTGGAATTCATGTCAACGGGAATTGTATCGCGTATCTCCTCCCATATTTTCTTGTCAACTATACTTTCAGGTACTTTGTCTATCATAATTACCCTGGATATGATATTTGTACCCGACATTACAATCTTTGCTTCCTTTGAATTGATATTATGCTCTTTAAGGACACGGCTAATTTCTACAACAACAGCGTCCTTATCCTTTATGGCACCATTCTTGATGCACCCTTTCGGCGTGTCTCCTATACCGTAGTTAATTACCGACAATACCTTGTTTTTGCTCTTTTTCACCTGAACAATCTTTATGTACCGAAATCCTATATCTATGGTTATAAAGTTGTTTGAAAGAAGATCTACCATTGCCATGTCCTTCCACCTTCCTTTTATTATTGCAGTGCTATTAATTTCTTCATTGCCGCAGGGTCCATCGCATACTGACATGCACTTTCGTAGGTAATAATTCCGCGTTTATATAATGAGGCAATGCAGGCATCCATGCTGTGCATGCCGTATTCTCCTCCTGTGTGTATACTGCTGTTTATCTGGAACGTCCTTGATTCCCTTATCATATTCGATATAGCCGGTGTTACAATCATGACTTCAGTGGCAACAACTCTTCCCGAATTATCAGCTTTCCTTATCAATTGCTGTGAAACAATACCCTGCAGCACTGTAGACAACTGGCTTCGCACCTGGCCCTGCTGATGGGGAGGGAACACGTCTATTATTCTGTCAATGGTCTTGGCAGCGCCTAGAGTATGCAGTGTTGACAGAACCAGATGTCCCGTTTCGGCAGCTGTCAGTGCAATGGAAATTGTCTCCAGGTCTCTCATTTCACCTATCAGGATTACGTCAGGATCTTCTCTTAATGCAGCTCTCAGCGCGTTGCTGTAGCTTTTTGTATCTGAACCAATTTCCCTCTGGTTAATAACGCTTTTGTTGTGTTTATGCAAATACTCAATGGGATCTTCAATCGTTATTATGTGGCATCTTCTGTTGCTGTTAACGTGGTCTATCATCGCAGCCAGGGTTGTTGACTTACCGCTTCCTGTCGGGCCGGTTATAAGTACAAGCCCTCTTTGCTTTTCTGCCAGTGAATAAATAATTTCAGGGAGGCCAAGGTCGCTTATTTTTGGTACATTTGTTGCTATAACCCTTATCGCTATTGCATAGGTGCCTCTCTGACTGAAGGCATTTATCCTGAACCTTCCGACACCCTGAAGCATGTATGCAAAGTCAAGTTCTCCCTCTTCTTCAAGGGTCGCAAACTGCTCATCAGTCACCAGCTGCCTAACCACATCCAGGCAGTCTTCCCCTGTAAGAACATGATCGTCTATGAAATACAATGAACCATATTTCCTTATAACAACCGGTAATCCTGCGCAGATATGAAGGTCAGATGCCTCCATCTCTACTGCTTTCTGCAAATACTCACAAATGTTCATAAACTACACCCTAATCATTTACCGAAATTACACTCAGCATTTCTTCGAGGGACGTTACTCCCGACAAAACAAGACGGGCACAGCTTTCTCTAAGCGTCCGCATGCCGTTTTTCAATGCAAGTTGCAGTAATTCTTCAGTAGACGCATGCCGTGAAATCATATCCCGCATTTCAGAATTTATTGTCAGGATTTCATAAGCCGCAATTCGTTTCCTGTATCCCGTTCCGTTACATTCGGGACATCCAACAGGCTTATACAGTTTGGTTTCTTCGCTTAAATTCAGTATCTTCATTTCGTGTTCCCTTGCCGTGTACTCTTCTTTACAGGCATTGCACAGCTTTCTGACAAGTCTCTGGGCAAGAACACCTACAAGGGATGATGCAATAAGGAACGGTTCGACACCCATATCTATCAGTCGGGTTATGGAACTAACCGAGTCATTGGTATGCAGGGTACTTAAAACAAGATGACCTGTAATAGCTGCGCGTATTGCTATTTCTGCTGTTTCCCTGTCACGGATCTCTCCGACCATGATTATGTCTGGGTCCTGTCTTAAGAAAGCTCGCAGTGCACTTGCAAATGTCATCCCTGCCTTAACGTTGACCTGAACCTGGTTTATTCCCCTTATTGTCGCTTCCACCGGATCTTCAACGGTCAGAATATTTACTGAAGGTTTACTCAGTTCCCTCAGCGCGGTATAGAGCGTCGTTGACTTACCGCTTCCCGTAGGACCGGTGACAAGTACAATTCCGTGCGGATGGGCCAGTATACTGTCAAACTTGACTATGTCATCCTCAAACATGCCCAGTTCGGACTTGGATCTGTTGAAACCTTCCTTGTCCAGAATACGGATTACCACTTTTTCACCATACACCGTAGGAAGCGTTGAAACACGGAAATCATAATTCCTGTTGTTTATTTTCAATGCCACTCTTCCGTCCTGCGGAACTCTTTTTTCCGCAATATTCAGACCGCTTATTATTTTAATTCTCGCAACAAGGATCTGCTGAATTTTCCTGTCCTGCCTCATAAATTCCGTCAATTTTCCGTCAATCCTGAAACGGATCATTACACAGTCTTCATAAGACTCAATATGAATGTCACTTGCTCCCTTGTCGATAGCACCTTTAAAAATCATGTTAACCAGGCGGACAATCGGGGCATTTTCTATGTCACTGATATCAATGGTCTTTTCGGCCTGTTCTTCCTTCTTTACCTCTATTTCAATTTCTTCGGTAACCTTCTCGATCTCGCTTTCAATATCAATAACTTCTGTCTCAGCTTCTTCAGTCTCTTCGGCTATTTCGTCATCCCTGTAACATGCTTCAATCTTTTCACTGATAATTTCACTGTCTGCAAGAAAAGGAATTACTTCATAACCGGTTGCAAGTCTCACGTCGTCTATGGCGTATATGTTTGCCGGGTCGCTCATTGCCAGGCAAAGGTATTCATTCTCTGTCTTAAACGGTATAAGGTTATACGATTTGGCAAGTTTTTTGTCAACCAGCTTTATAGTTTCTTCGGGTATTTCAACATCCTTAAGATCTATGTATTTAACTCCCAGCTGCTCTTCCAGTGCCTGATACAGCTGCTCCCTGGTTATAAATCCTTCCTCTACCAAAATGGTTCCGAGCATTTTGCCTTTTTCTTTCTGGATTTCCAGGGCTTTTTTCAGTTGTTCGCTGTCGATTGAGCCCTGGGAAATAAGGATGCTTCCAAGCTTCTTTTTATAAATTTTTGTTCCGGGTTCGGCACTTTCCTTTTCCTGTTTTTCGGCCCGGTCTTTTTCCCCCGGAACTGAACTCTCCTCTGGTACTTCAGAATTCTGCACTGTAAATATTTCATCCATCAATGCGCCAAGAAGTTCAGGATCTACCAAAACAGGCTTTATGTCAAGACTTGTAACAAGCGATGCGCTGTCTACGGCAAATATATTTTTTGGATCTTTCATTGCCAGAAGCAGTGTATTGTCTCTCTTTTCCAGAGCAAGCATTTCAAATTTCCTTGAAAGTTTTTCTCCGAGCAGAAAAGGGACACTTCTGTCGGGAATTTTATATTCCGAAAGATCCAGGAACTCATAGCCCTCGGCTTCAGCCAGAAGCTTCAATAATTTACTTTTTTCTACTTTAATATTTTCATATCCGTCAATTTTTACAGTTATGGGCATTACTGCTACCACCTGATAAAGTTTTTAATTTATAGAACTATGTCTTATCTTGGAATTATGTGCAATTTTATTATATTTTCACTGGAATAACAATCCAATAAGACTTTAAAATTATTTCGTTAGGAATAGGTTCCTAATTTGTTATAAGACTATTGTCCTAATATTTTCCGTTTGCATAGGAAATTATGTTAACGTTTCTTTATTTGTATTTATATCGTTTCTTACTGGATAAAGTCGAAGTTTGCATTTATGCTCAAATTGACATATAATTTAACAGAAGGCTTAAAGCTAAAATCAAGGAAAAAGGCAGATTGATATGGCAAGCAAAAGTATGGACAAGGATTTGACACAAGGTTCCATCGTCGGCGGACTGGTCCAGTTCTCAACCCCGTTGCTTTTCGGACTTATTTTTCAGCAGTTGTATAATACAGTAGATACACTTGTTGTAGGTAATTTTGTAGGAAGTGTGGCACTGGCTGCAGTAGGAAGTACTACCCCTATAATAAACACTCTTATCGGTATATTCTCCGGTTTTTCAATGGGTGCCAACGTTATAGTCTCACAATACTACGGAGCCAACGACGAAAAGTCAGTACAGGAGGCTGTACATACTTCTGTAATTATATCCGCTTTTTTTTCTGTTTTTATATCAATTCTGGGAGTAATATTAGCTCCGGTTATGTTGAAATTAATGGACACGCCTGATGACGTCATCCATGATGCATCGGTTTACCTGGAGATTTATTTTTCCGGTGCCGCCGGTCTTATATTTTATAATACCGGGTCGGGAATACTCCGTGCAGTAGGCGACTCAAAACGTCCGCTTTATTTTCTTATCTTTTCGGCGGGAGTTAATACCGTTTTGGATTTGTTGTTCGTAATCGTGTTCAGAATGGGAGTTGCAGGTGTGGCATGGGCAACGGTTATTGCCCAGGTCTCAAGCGCAATCCTGGTGCTTTTTGTTTTATCCCGGACATCGGGGTCCTACCGTATTTGCTGGAATAAAATAAAGCTGAATAAGCCTATACTGAGCAGCATTTTCAGAATTGGCCTGCCGTCATCGGTACAGCAGGGAATTACTGCATTTTCCAATGTTTTTGTACAGGGGTATATAAATAACTTTGGTTCGGCATTCATGGCAGGATACTCAGCATACGGAAAAGTTGACGCCCTTGCGCTTCTGCCCATGCAGGCCATTGCTATGGGATGCACGACTTTTGTAGGTCAGAACATCGGGGCAGGAAAAATACAGCGGGCCAAAAAAGGAATTAATATTTCCCTTGTACTGTCAGTAGCATTTACCGCAATTCTGCTGATTCCTCTGATGATTTTCGCAGAACAGGCTATAATGCTTTTTAACAGCGAAGCTGACGTAATATATTACGGAACATTGTACATGCGCCTTGTATCTCCGTTCTATCTGCTCAGCTGCATAAACCAGGTTTATGCAGGAGCGCTTCGTGGTTCCGGCGATACCCGGGCACCAATGATAATAATGCTTGGCTCTTTTGTTGTATTCCGCCAGATTTACCTTCTCATAGTCTCGAACATATTCAAAAATAACTTCTATCCTATACTTTTTGCCTATCCCGCGGGCTGGGCTGTATGCAGCATTCTGCTATACATCTATTACCGAAAATCCAACTGGGAGCACAGAAGTCCTATTATCAGAAACAACAATTCGGATAACGGAAAAACAGAAAAACAGGTTGATTCGGAAGAATAAATCTGAATAACAAAAACCGGCTGTGAATCAGCCGGTTTTTTCTGGCTGCGGACTAAGGATTCGAACCCTAACCAAATGAGCCAGAGTCATTTGTGCTACCATTACACCAGTCCGCAACGCTTCAGCAGTTCATATTATAATACAGGATTTCATTTTATGCAAGTCTTTTTTATCTGATTTTTTCATCCAGTTTCTGTAAGCTAATTACATTACCCATCTGTTCCAAAACACATCTCAAATGCAATTCAATTATAAGCAATAATACATAATCTGCAGGTTCATCATTATGCAGTCAGACCAGCTACTGAAAAACGGGCATATCATGCAAAAAATAAACACTTTCCGAATGTATCGTTTTTAAGCAAACTGCAGAATCCTAATATTGATAAAAATCATCGTAAAGAAAACGGAGGTTTCTTCATGCTGAAAAGATATCTGCTGATATTTTTGTCGGCATTATTAATACTGGCCGGATGCGGAACAATAAACAATGATATATCGCCGACACCATCTCCGGAACCGACTGCAACGATTGCGGTTTCCCCTACTGAAGTTCCCAAAATTACCGAGCCTACTGAAAATCCTTCGAAAAATGCTGTAATCGAAGTACATTTCCTGGATGTCGGCCAGGCAGACAGTATATTAATCAAAACGCCGGACGGAAAATCCATGCTTATAGATGCAGGCAATAACGCTGACGGTCAGGCAGTAGTATCATATATAAAAAGTCAGGATATAAGCAAAATAGATATTCTCGTGGGAAGCCATCCGCATGAGGATCATATCGGCGGAATGGACAACGTCATTAATTCATTTGACATAGGACAAATTTATATGCCCAGGATAAGCCATACAACCCAAACATATGAAGATGTACTCACTGCAATAAAAAACAAAGGGCTGAAAGTAACTGCTCCGACCGCCGGAACTTCTTTTAACATCGGTGAAGCAAAGTGTACCATCCTGGCACCCACTAGTGAAAAATATGATGACCTTAATAATTATTCCATAGTCATTAGGCTGCAATACGGCAATACCTCTTTCCTGTTTGCCGGTGATGCTGAAGAAATATCAGAACGGGAAATGATAAACAAAGGATTTGAGTTATCTGCCGACGTTCTTAAAATTGGGCATCATGGCAGTTCAAGTTCTACCTCACCCGATTTTCTCAAAAAAGTATCTCCAAAATATGCCGTGATAAGTGTGGGTCCGGAAAATGACTACGGCCACCCGTCAGCAGAGGTAATGAACAGGCTCAAAAATGCAAACATCCCGGTTTACCGTACCGATGAAAGCGGAACAGTAATTTGCACTTCAGACGGAGAATCAATAAAGTTTAATGTAAAACCTGGAAGCTATAACCACGGAGAGAAAGAAGAAGTACCCAAGGCGACAAATACTCCGAAGGCAACAGCCACACCACGTGTTATGGTAACTCCAAAACAGTCATCCGGTTCATCCAATGACAGAATAGTGTACTATACACCAAACGGAAAATCATATCACTTTTCAAAAAACTGCTCTACGTTAAGCAGAAGCAAAACCATTCTTGAAGGAAAACTGTCGGATGTGATAAAAATGGGTAAGGATGATCCTTGCAATATCTGCGCGGGAGGTAAATAACAATGAAACTGGTAATTGACCGGTTCGAAGGAAAATATGCCGTTTGCGAAACTGAGGACAAAAACATGGTTAACATAGAAAGATCGGAGCTTCCCGATGGTGCCAGGGAAGGCGATGTAATAATTCAGACCCCCGCCGGTTACAGGCTGGATAAAGAACAGACAGCCAAAAGAAAAGAGCGGATTAATAAATTGATTGATGATATTTGGGAATAGTGCCCCCACACTTGTCTTATTTTTTACGGCCGCCTTCAATAAATTCAAGCATTGAATCGTGACTGTCCACTTTAAGAGAAAGGCTGTCAAGCTTTATCTCTATGCTTTCCTGTTTTTTATCATGCTCCTGAAGCTTTTCATAGATTTGCTTATAGCCATCAAGAAATCATGTCTATGGGCTGCATGAGAGTTTTCATATTTCTTCACCCATAGTTATTTTATCAAACAGTTGTTCGTTTATAAACATAATGGTATTTTTCGAATAAAAAAAGGTAGTGCCCTAATAAGAAATTTTATCTATATTAAGGTTTAGTACGTATTCTTTTAAAAGATTCACCGTATTTACCAATTCATCTATTGACAAATTCTCAAAATCCGAATCTTTCTTTCTTACGGTTTCATAATCGAAATATTTCTGGGTAATCATCATACTTGGGATCCCTTTCCTCTCAAAAGGATAATGATCACTGCTTGCGCTATACTGAATAAGGGTATTCATCTGTGGGAATATTCTTTGCCATTCGTCTGTCAAGGCATTTCCTATGCCGGCTAAGGGATCACGCGGATCATTTGCAAAATAAGGTGTAGCGACTACCAGCTCCTGACCGTTAACATAACCAACCATGTCAACATTGATGCATGCTATGATTTTGCCTAAATCTTTTTCGCTCAAATTCGAAACGTAATACCTGGATCCTATCAAATACCTTTCTTCCGAACTAAAGAAAATAAATCTCAGATTAAATGGTAGGTCGCTTTCTGCTGAAATTTGGCGGGCCAGTTCAAGCAGTGTAAGGACACCCGAAGTATTGTCTATAATGCCAAGTTCCTTGGATACAGTGTCATAATGCGCGCATAGGATCAAATATTTATCCGTATCCTGCTGTGTTTGAATTTCTGCTATAATATTACGTCCTTCTCCAATGACTTCACTGTTGTATGGATTTAGATTAAAATAATCACCGCTTGAAATAGCCATGATATCATATTCATATGCCGGGAACACCTGAATTTGAACAGAGTATCCGTATTCCTCCATTCTTTCTTTTATGTAATTTGCTGCGGATTGTTCGTTTTCTGTTCCCCATTTCCGAGGTCCGTTTTTTGTAAGCTCTTGCAAATGTTTTTCAATTACCTCTTCCGCTTTCATTGGGATAGTGTACATTGTTTTATTATCAGGCACGGAGGAAGGGACGGGAGTATTGGATGGGAGTGTTTCGCTGTTTTTTCCCGGTTCTATTTCTTCTGACGCTTCCGATATTAGGTTATCAGTCTTCGGTGACTCTATCAAATTATCTGCAGCGTTTTGCTCACAGGCAGAAAACAAAAAAATAACAGCTAACACAATTAGTATTTCTTTTATCTTTTTCATATAAAAATACCTCTAGTTCAAAAAAATAACACAAAGCTACTTGATCTGTCAACGCCGGTCGGTGTAGTAGGTCCCGGGGGTGCGGCAAGGTGAAGTTTTGTATTAACATGGAATGATGTAGACTTTGATAATAATGTAATACATGTTACCCAAGGCACGGAATATGAGAAGTCAAAACCTAAGAACAAGGATCCGAAAACAGAAAGAGGTTTCAGGGACATACCTATACCTAAGGATTTGGCAGACTTTCTCAGAGACCATAAAAAGAAAATGAAGAGTATTTATGTGTTTCCGGGTCATTCTGGCGGACAAATGGGTTTGACAGAGTTAACCAATCACTGGAGAAAAGCACAAAAAGAAAAATAAAAAAATGGTTTAAAGCAAATCCGGATACTAATATTGAACCATTCAACTTGACTTGTAGATTACTGCGTCACACATATTGTACAGCACTTTATGATGCTGGTATAGATGAAGTTTCTGCAGCTGAGATCGTGGGACATGATGTAAATATCCTGAGGGAAATCTACACCCATATATCTGATGAACGGAGAAAGGCTACAATAGAAAAAATAGAAACATTATAATAATAAAAAGCTCTCTGAATCACAAACTGCAACAGCAAAATCATGATTTTCACAATATTTTTTCACAACATTTCACAACATTTTTTGGCTTTTCACAACACTTTTTAACCACTTTATGCAAGTCCTCTGAAAAACACAAAACCCGCTAAACTCAATGTTTTAGCGGGTTTTGCCTGGAGCTGGTGGACGGACTCGAACCCCCGACCTGCTGATTACAAGTCAGCTGCTCTACCTGCTGAGCTACACCAGCACATTCAATCTTTAAACTGGCGACCCAGAAGGGACTCGAACCCTCGACCTCTAGCGTGACAGGCTAGCGTTCTAACCGTCTGAACTACTGGGCCAGTTTTATAATGGTGACCCATGGGGGACTCGAACCCCCGTTACCGCCGTGAAAGGGCGATGTCTTAACCACTTGACCAATGGGCCCCAAAAGACTGACGAATATTATTTTAACTGCAAGTATATAAAAAGTCAAGCAAAAAATATATTTTATTTTTATTACATTTAATGTTTATCGTATATACCGTCAAACCCTTATTTTCTGCGCCTTTTCCTGCCGTTTATGTGATCTATAACTTTCTGATCCTTTACATTTTTCTTTTTGGTTTTGCCTGATTTGCTTCGCTTACTGCCGTTGTTGCCTTCATCATCCGTATCATCATCGAGATCGGGTTCATGAACATTACCGGCCAGAATAAAATCTATCTGCCTGGTTTTAGGATCTGCATTCGCCACAACGACTTCTACCACATCTCCAATACGATACACCTTACCTGTTCTTACGCCAATAAGAACCTGCAGCTTTTCATCAAAATCATAAAAGTCATCGTCCATACTGGTAAGGCGTACAAGGCCTTCCACCGTATTATCCAGTTCTACAAACATGCCGAAGGAAGTTATGCTCGAAACAATACCGTTAAATGTCTCTCCGATATGCTGTTGCATATATTCTGCCTTCTTGAGGTCTTCATACTCGCGCTCGGCTTCTTCGGCACTTCTCTCCCTTTCTGAACAATGCTTTGTTATATTGGGCAGAGCATTCGAATAGTATTCATTCCTTTTTTCATCAAATCTGCCATGAATATATTCCTTCATTATCCTGTGTATTATCAAATCAGGATACCTTCTTATCGGGGAAGTAAAATGGGAGTAATAGTCGGCTGCAAGGCCAAAATGCCAGGTGTGCTCATCGCTGTACCTTGCTTTCTGGAGGCTTCTTAACATCATTGTACTGATAACTCTTTCCTGCGGTGTTCCTTTTACCTTTGCAAGAACATCCTGCAGTGCCCTCGGATGGACATTACCGCTGCCTTTAATCCTTACGCCGAAATTGAACAAAAACTCGTTGAGTCTCCTAATTTTCTCCGGGTCAGGATCCTCGTGAATGCGGTATACAAACGGTATATCAGCCCAGTAAAAATGCTCGGAAACCGTCTCATTGCAAAGCAGCATGAATTCTTCAATTATCTTGTTTGCAATTGTTATTTCATATTTTCCGATCTTTATCGGTTTTCCGTTTTCATCCAGCACTATTTTGGCTTCTTCAAAATCAAAATCAATTGCACCTCTGAGGCCGCGCCGTTTTCTCAGGATTAAAGCCAGTTCCTTCATCTTTTCAAACATCGGAACCAGGGGTTTATACCTTTCAATCAATTCCGGGTCATGTTCTTCAAGTATTTTGTAGACATTGGTATAAGTCATCCGTTCATTTACATTAATTACGCTTTCAACGATTTCATGGTTTATTACCCGTCCCAGACTGTCAATTTCCATGAAAACCGAAAAAGCAAGGCGGTCAACCTGGGGATTAAGGCTGCATATTCCATTGGACAATTCCTTCGGAAGCATGGGTATAACCATGTCGGGAAAATAAACACTGGTTCCTCTCTTTAACGCTTCCCTGTCCAAAGGAGAATTCTCCTTGACATAATGGGATACATCTGCTATGTGAACGCCAAGAAGGTAATTCCCGTTTTCTGTAATCTCAAGGGAAACAGCGTCATCCAAATCCCTTGCATCTTCACCGTCAATCGTTACCATGGTAAGATTACGCAGGTCACGCCTGCCCTTGTAATCGGCCTCGGTTAACTGCTGGGGTATGCTTTTGGCTTCATTTATTACTTCATCCGGAAATTCCACGGGAATTTTATATGCCCTCAGGACTGAAAGAGCGTCAACGCCTTTTTCATCAGCATCGCCAAGTATTTCTACAACCTGGCCTTCTGCATTTCTTTCAGGTTCAGGGTACCTGGTAATTTCTACAACAACTTTCTGGTGCGGCTTTGCGCCCATCGATTTGTCAAGGGGAACAATAATATGACCCTTAATCTTTTTAAGGTCAGGAATAACATAACCGACAGAGAAGCTTTTTTCAAAAGTACCGACTATTTTCTCATGGGCACGGGAAAGAATCTTCACAATTTCGCCTTCTGAATGCCTGTCGTCAGCATAAAATTTGATAATTCTTGCGACAACACGGTCCCCGTGCATGGCGCCCTTAACCCTGTCGCTCTGAATAAACACATCGCTCTGGTTGGGATCATCGGGCACAACAAAGCCGTAACCTCGCTCATGCCCCTGGAAAGTTCCCGGAACAAGCCCGATTTTTTCAGGAGCCACGTACCGGTTTTTTTTGGTTCTGTATATATACCCTTCCTCTTCAAGTTCTTCAAGACATTGCCTGAACAGTTCTATATCTTCCTTTGGCACATCAAGTGAAACAACAAGCTCGTCAAATGTTAACGGGTGATATGACCTGTCATTCAAAAAACCTTTAATCCGCTCTTTTCTTTCCTCCAACTTTGTATCCAACAAACGCATCCATCCTTTTCTCAGGGTGTATTTTATGTAAGTAGTTTTATACCGCAGCATTTATATCATTTAACATAAAAAAATAAATATGCAGGTTTTTTAATCAAATTTATATTCAACCTTTTTCAAAGCGTTAAGACCAATATCAAAAAACTCTTCCGGCGTCAGACCAAGTTCGCCGCATGTTAATATTTGCTCCTTATGTTCTTCTTTTACGAATCCCTCTTCATTAAATTTCTCCACAAGATAATCCACTGTTAAATCGAAAATATTATTACCCGGAATCGTTGAAGCGCATTTTTCGATAAACCGTGGCAGATGATCGCTGCAGTATAAGGCCTTGTCAACCTTTCTTCTCCTCGGGAAACCAAGATTCGGATTATGAGACTTAATGGAATGGATTATGGATTTATCAACACTAAGTCCTTCAAGAATTTCTGCAGCTACCAGGCCATGTTGCTCCAAATCCCCGTCCACTATATCAAGATCGATATCGTGGAGAAGACCTGTAAGCCCCCATATTTCAATTTCCTCGTGCAATCGCCCGGCCAGCTCTCTCATAACTGCTTCAACAGCAAAACTGTGCCGTAACCGGTTTATATCAAAAAGCCTTGCTCTTAATTCTTCAACAGCTCTCTCCCTGTCCACAATATATACCTCCTTCCTCACAAAAGCGGAAAAACCTGCTATACTCAGCTTAATTATAGCACAGTGAAATAATTATTGCCTCAATAATTTAAACTTGATAATCACAAATTAAAATGATAGTATATATTTCATGTCCAGTTCGCAAAATCCTGGGCGGCACTTATCGTGCCAAAACAAAACTACGGAGGTTTTATTATGAACAACAGGGTACTTTTTATTGCCCGTGCGGCACTGATTGCTGCGGTATACACCATAGTAACCGTTTTGATTGCACCTTATGCATACGGAATATTTCAGTTCCGTGTATCAGAAGCGTTAACAGTTCTACCGGCAATAATGTCATCCGCAATTCCCGGTTTGTTTGTAGGTTGTCTTGTTTCAAATATTATAGGAGGATACGGACCTATAGACATAATATTCGGCAGTATTGCCACTCTTATTTCAGCATTGCTTTCAAGAAAACTAAGAAAATATCCTTATCTTGTCCCTCTTCCGCCTGTTGTTATCAATGCACTGATTGTCGGCGGTTACCTGCCGTTCCTATATTTCCCTGATGTTCCAGTCCCTGTGAGCATGGGCTGGGTAGCCCTCGGACAGTTACTGGCATGTTATGGACTTGGTTATCCGCTGCTTGTCTTATTAACCAGAAGGTTTGGAAATTATTTTAAAGACTGGTGAATTTTATTAATTCGATGCAGGATAGATTAAAAAATTGACGCAGACTGCATGTGGAAAACACATACAGTTCTGCAGTCACTTAAGAATATTCCATCCCGATATGCAAAGCTTTCATTTCCTCAGGAATCAGGTGGTGTTTTTTTTCGGGCAAAACTTCATAAAGAGCTTTTTCAAAATTTTCAACCGTTACCGTATTCCTTTCAGCAATCAGCTTACCAAGAAGTATTATATTTGCAAAAGCCATATTCCCGATATCCGACGCTATCCTAGTGGCAGGTATCCTGAATGAAACAATGTCATCGCGGCTGACATTCCTGTCCACAATCGAAGAGTCTACAATTATTATCCCGCCTGCATCAACCAGAGCTTCAAACCTGTCAAGGGAAGGTCTGTTCATGGCAATTAATGCATTACAGCTGTATAAAACCGGCGAATCCACCGGTTCCTCTGAAACCACAACGCTGCTGTTTGCCGTTCCTCCGCGCATTTCAGGACCATAGGAAGGAAGCCAGGAAACATGTTTTCCGTCAAGCATTCCTGCCTGCGCCAGGAGCTTGCCTGCAGACAATATTCCCTGCCCTCCGAAACCTGCAAGTATTATTTCATGAACCATATATCATACCTCCAAGTCTTCTCCTTTAAATACACCAAGAGGATAATAAGGAATAACTTCCTGCTCAATCCGCTTTAAGGATTCAGCCGGATTAAGCCCCCAGTTTGTAGGACAGGTTGATAACAATTCAATCATTGAAAAGCCCATATTCGCAAGCTGTACCCGAAAAGCTTTTTTTACAGCTTCCTTTGCCTTTTTAATATGCTTTATGTCATGTAGCGAGGCTCTTTCTATATATGCAGCACCCTGAAGGGTTGCAAGCATCTCGCATACTTTTATAGGAAAACCATGGAGATCTGCAATTCGCCCGTAAGGCGTCGTGGTGGTATACTGGTTTAAAAGGGTTGTCGGAGCCATCTGTCCAGATGTCATACCGTAAACTGTATTATTTATAAATATAACCGTTATATTTTCTCCCCTCGCTGCAGCATGAATAATCTCGGCAGTACCGATTGCAGCCAGATCACCGTCACCCTGATAGGTAAAAACAACACATCCGGGTTTGCATCTTTTTACCCCGGTAGCAACAGCAGGCGCACGCCCGTGGGGTGCCTGAATCATATCGCATGAAAAATACTCATAGCTGTTGTATGAACATCCCACCGAAGCAATCCCCACCGTTCTGCCTTCAATATCAAGTTCATCCAGCACTTCTGCAACTATACGGTGGGCTATGCCATGGGTACATCCCGGGCAATAATGCATAGGTGTGTCTTTTAAAGCTTTTGGTTTCTGAAAAACAACAGCCATTTTTATACCTCCGTTCCGGTACGGCCCTTTGATAAATTATCTACTGACATTTATACTTAACTGTTTCCTGACATGCTCATCATGCATATCCCGTATTATTTTCACTATGTCATCCCTGGCAGGAACCATTCCACCCATGCGTCCGTGGAAATAAACCTTCTTCCTTCCGTTAACTGCCAGAAGTACGTCTTCGTACATTTGTCCGGAACTCATTTCAACCGTCAGAAAAGCTTTGGCCCTGCCCATAACCCTTTCAAATGCTTCCTGCGGAAAAGGCCAGAGGGTAATGGGTCTTATGAGCCCTACCTTTATACCCTCGCGCTTTGCCGTTTCAATTACACTTTTGGCGATTCTCGCAACCGTCCCGTATGCAACTATGAAGAAATCGGCTTCTTCATGGTTATATAGCTCATAACGGCACTCTTTCCGCCTGATAAGTTCATATTTCTCCTGCAGGTTTCGGTTCATTTTCTCCAGCACTGCAGGATTCAAATGAATGGAGGTAATTACGTTCTGTTCGCGGATATTTCCATGACCGGTTACAGCCCATGGCTTTTCATACCGTTCAATGGGTTCCTCGTCCCTGAATTCAACAACTTCCATCATCTGTCCGAGAATACCGTCGCCAAGAATCATCACTACAATGCGATACCTGTCAGCAAGGTTGAATGCCTCGACCGTAAGCTCATAAAGTTCCTGCACGCTGGACGGCGCCAGAACAATCTGACGGTAATCGCCATGTCCCCCTCCCTTGCATGCCTGAAAATAATCTCCCTGGGCAGGCTGTATTCCGCCAAGCCCCGGTCCGGCACGCATAATATTGATCACGACGGCGGGAACCTGAGCACCCGCAAGGTATGAAAGACCTTCCTGTTTCAGGCTGATCCCCGGACTGGACGATGATGTCATAACCCTGGTTCCTGTACTTCCCGCGCCGTATACCATGTTTATCGCAGCTGTTTCACTTTCGGCCTGTAAAAAGACACCTCCTATTTCCGGCAGTTTCCTGGCCATATAATGAGCAATTTCTGTCTGCGGGGTAATAGGGTAACCGAAATAGTGGCGACATCCAGCCCTTACTGCCGCTTCAGCTATGGCTTCATTTCCCCTCATCAACAGTTTCTGACCCATACAGCGCCTCCTTTACTTTTCAACAATAATGGCACAATCAGGACATATCAGGGCGCAAAATGCACATCCGATACATTTTGTCATATCTGTAATTTCTGCAGGATGATAACCCTTTTCGTTAAGATCCCGGTCATTCATTCTTATTATGCGCCTGGGACAAACGCTGACACACAGTTCACAACCCTTACATTTTTCAGATATAAACGTAACCTTTACCAAGATTTTACCTCCATATATAAATAAACGAGTCATGATATATAAAACCAGATATTATATTTTATTATTATTACCTGGTCATAAATTTCCTGACTCGTTTATTATATCATTTTATTCTGTTATTCTGCAACATCAGGGAAATTAATTGTTTTTTCCATCAGAAATACAGGCTCATCAAAGCCTTCCGGCATTTCAGGAAGATTTTTTTTCATTATCGCATGAAATGCAACAGGTATGTTTGTAATACCGCTAACTTTCTGAGTAAACTCCATACCCTTGATAATATCACTGAGATTTGTATCATCCATCAGATGGGAATTGTTTATGAGGTAATTTATTTCCATGCCTGATGATTTTTCAATTTCACCAATAATTTTTAAAACACCGGAAACAGTTGACGTTTCAGGTCTGAAGCAGTTAATCACAAAATAAAGGACTGACCCGCAGTCCTTTATTTCATGCCTGTAACGTCCGACTACAAGTGCTCCTGCGTCATCCCCACCCATATCCATTACGATATTGTAGCTTTTGTCCGGGAGATACCTGCTGAATTCACCAGTTAATGCGGGTACATCAACATTGGTATTGGCAAATTTCGGAGTTATAACTTCTATACCGAGTTTTTCCAGTTGATTCCTGGCCATACTGCTTCTGAAATACGGATTTACCGTATCCATATCGGCAAGAAGAACCTTTTTTCCCTGCTTTTTATACTCCATCGCAAGGTTAACCGATATTTCGGATTTTCCTGCACCGAAATGACCTGTTATTATGTGAATTCTTTTGTCCAACATCATTCACCCGTATTATTTATTTAAAAAAACAAGTAAGAGCCTGAGCCGGATTAAGTGTTTCACTCTTCAGCATATCTGCTTCTTCCGATGTCATACAAATTGTTTCCGAACCTGTCTATTATAACGGTCAGCGGGAAGTTCTCCACAACAAGCTTTCTTACCGCTTCTGTTCCCAGTTCTTCAAATGCTATAACCTGCTGGCTCCTTATGGATTTCGAAATTAATGCACCGGCCCCCCCTACGGCACCGAAATACACTGCGCCGTATTTTACCATTGCGTCAATAACTTCCCTGCTCCTTTGTCCCTTTCCAATCATCCCTCTGAGACCCATTTCAATAAGTTTCGGAGTATATGAATCCATTCTTCCGCTTGTGGTAGGGCCTGCAGAACCAATAACCATTCCGGGCGGCGCCGGGCACGGCCCGACATAATATATAACCTGGCCGGCCAGTTTAAAAGGCAGTTCTTTACCGGCAATTATCAGCTCCATAAGTTTTTTGTGAGCTGCATCCCTTGCGGTATAAACCGTTCCCGACAGTTCAACTATATCGCCAGCTTTGAGAATATTAACCTTCTCTTCGGTAAGCGGCGTTGTAATTTTATGCTTCATTAATATCCCTCATTTTCCCGGGAATATAATCTATAGTATACAGGGGTTCTTCAACGGTCAGCTGCGGATTTCCGAACTTAAGCCCGTATATAAGAACCAGGTTGGCAGGTTTCCCTGGCTTCGGATGAACCAGCCTTATGCTTTTGGGTTCAATCCTGTATTCACGCATACTGTAAAAAATATCCACAAGCCTCTCTGGCCTGTGAATCATGAAAAATCGGCCATAATCCTTCAGAAGTTTGGAAGAAACCGAAATAAGTGATTCGAGCGTACAATGTATTTCATGCCTGGAAATGGCTTTGTTGTCGGAGGGATTGATTAAACCTGCTCCGAATTTCATGTATGGAGGATTGGTAACGACTGCATCGAAACTTTTTGCTCCGAACCATTCGGCCGCCTTGAGAAAATCGCCCTCAACAATCCGGATTTTATCACCAAGTCTATTGTATTCGACGCTTCTTTTGGCCATATCGGCAATATCCGGCTGAATTTCTATTCCAATTATATGTGAAGCTTTTGTTTTCTGAGACAAAAGAAGCGGGAGAATACCTGTCCCGGTACCCAAATCCACGATCCTGGAGTTTTTTTCCACTCTTACGTAATCCGAAAGCAGAACTGCATCAATCCCGAAACAGAACCCTGAAGTTTTCTGTATTATTTTCAGGCCGTTTAACTGAAGATCATCCAGGCGTTCTCCTTCTTTAAGTACAGGCTGATTCATTAAAAATCTCCCTCTGTGGTTAAGCAGAATGAAAATGATTAAACGGACAAAGCAACATCAAAAATTAAACTACCGTAATTATGGAAAAGAGCCGGACTAAACGTCAGGCTCCGATAGTTTTCCAGGCTTTACCATATATATTATTCCGGTCTTGGAGCGTCAACCGGGCATACATCGGCGCAAGCTCCGCATTCAATGCATTCTTCCGGATCAATAACATATTTGGTATCACCAGCAGAAATGCAGCTTACCGGGCATTCTGATTCACATGCTCCGCAGCTGATGCACTCATCATTGATATAATATGCCATAATCAAGTACACCTCCCAAATAGTAGGAAACCATTTACAGTTTCCCTTGTTATCCTACAATATAATATAATTCATGTCAATAGATACAGAACCGCTCTTTCGCTTCTGTGAAGTCAAACGGTTAATCCTCAAGCTGTTTCAGAAGTTCCATATCTACCTCTTCAAAATGATCCTCGGGTTCTTTTTCCACATCCTTGATAAGTTTTATCTCTGAAGCATTGTATTCTTTCAGGTCGGGTTCATTGTCGTTGTCAAGCTTCACCTTTACCTTTTCCTCAAGCAGGCTGACATACATTACAGTACCGGTTCCGTCAGGCGTCTGTACCAGGGCATTTACTTTCGGAATCCGCTTCAGAAGATCTTCATATACCTCGTGCTCGTATTTCAGGCAGCACATAAGCCTTCCGCAAATACCGGATATTTTGGTGGGATTAAGCGACAGGCTCTGTTCCTTGGCCATTTTTATGGACACCGGCTGGAACTCTGTCAGGTGATTACAGCAGCAAAGGCATCTTCCGCAAATTCCAAGCCCGCCCATCATCTTCGCTTCATCTCTTACACCGATCTGCCGTAATTCTATTCTTGTACGGAACACCGACGCAAGATCCTTTACCAGCTCCCTGAAGTCAACTCGACCATCAGCAGTAAAATAAAAAAGAATTTTATTGTTGTCAAACGTGTACTCCACGTCGATTAGTTTCATTTCAAGGCTGTGTTTTTTGATTTTCTCAAGACATATGCCAAAGGCTTCCTTGGCCTTTCGCTTATTCTCCTCCACATGTTCCAGGTCTTCATCCGTAGCTTTTCTTATAACCTTTTTCAAAGGTGCAACTACTTCGCTGTCATCCACTTCCCGTAAAGCCTGGACAACTTCACCGCATTCTATGCCTCTTGCAGTTTCAACAATCACTTTTTCACCCTGGTTCAAATCTATCCCTGCAGGGTCAAAATAATATATCTTACCGGCGTAGCGAAACCTTACACCTATAACACTCGCCATATATTTAAACCTCCTGAATTTCCAGCAACAAAGTGTCAATTCCAAGCTGCGGATTGATATTGTAGCTGAAATTACGCCTCAATCTTTCCAGATTCGTTATCTTTTCCAACAGAATATGATTTTGATAAGATGAGGCAATATTCTTTATAATATCTTTTTTATCCGAATTAATCAACCTGTTTTCCATGCCATGTTTTAGCATCAGACAATCCCTGTAAACCGAAAGGAGGATATCAAAAAACGTCTGAATCTCATCCCTGTTATCCAGCAGTGTTTTACGAACACTTTCCAGGTGACTGAAATCATCGGGTTTTTCAAAGATCCTGAAAACCTGCGTACGAAGATCCCTCACCGCGCCTTCTTCAATCATGCGCAGGGCATTAAGCGGTATTCCGTTTGAAAATTTCAGGATAATATCAATCTCGTTTTCGGAAATGTTGTGGAACAAACGTATTATTTTTTTCATTTCCTCATCGGTATACGGCATCATTCTCAGATTGACTGTACGGGACTGAATGGTGGGCAAAAGCGCTTCAAAATTTATGGTAAGAAGGATTATAACCACATATTTCGGCGGTTCTTCGAGAGTTTTTAAAAGACAGTTCTGGGCCTGGGGCGTCATAAGTTCGGCATCGGGAATAAGATATACCTTTCTTTTCCCGTATGTTGGCCTGTGCGCAGCATGATCCTGCAATTCACGGATTGAATCAACTCCTATGGACTTCTTGTCACTTTCAACCTTATAAAAATCAGGGTTGGTACCGTTTTCATAAGTTCTGCAGCAGATACATCTGCAGTTTTCAGTTGAAGAATCAAGGCACAACAGATCCTTTATGAATGCACGGGCCAATGTTTTCTTCCCTATACCTGCAGGTCCTGATATGGCATATGCATGTCCGATCAAATCGAAGGTTATCAGTCTTTTTAACTGCCTGACCAGACTGCTCTGGCCTATAATGTTATCAAGCTCCAAGCTGGCAACATCTCCTGTCTTTTTGTTATGATGTCAGGTTGTAATAACATTATTATGTAAATATTTAAGGACAAAATCAATACCTGAGTCTCCCGATGATTAAAGAAATATATCCAGAACCAGACCGCGTATATCTTCAATCCGGGCCAGGATTTTCAGGTGATCCTTTTCTTTTTTCAGCACTTCCTGTGTCAGTTCTTCAAGGTTTTGATTTATCTTCCTTATAATTGAATAAATGCGGTGCCTTCCCCTTCTGTCCATGAAGCTTTCCTTTGAAAATTTCGCAAAACCCCGTACAGCTTCATCCAGAAATTCGGAAATCATTTTTTTGTATACTCTTAACTCAGCAATATCAACTTTTTCACCGAGTTTTTCACCCTGCTTTATTATATCGTCTGCCATCTGTTTCAGGGTTTCGTCAAGATTCTGAACTTCATGTCTTTGAAGATGGGCATCAAACCCGGTGAATTTCTGCCCGGAAATTTTGCTTCCTTCTGTATTTACCCTGCCTATTACATTTCTCTGGTTACGGTTTGAACTGTCTATTTTCAGATTCATTAATATCCACCATTTTCCTTCTGTTGTTTCTTAATATTTATATCGGCAAAACAAATGGTCTATATGCCTTTTTATTTGCAGGAAAACTTCCTCTTCCTTCAGTGAACCGTCAATACGCTTTATTCTGTCCGGATACATCTCAGCAATTTTTATATAACCCTGGTATACCCTTAAGTGAAAAGAAATATCCTCCCTTTCAAGCCTGTCGGGCTCTGTGGTATTCAGCCGTCTTTTCAGGGCATTCTCCGGCTCCACGTCAATAAAAAAAGTAATGTCAGGAACCAGTTTCCGAGTTGCAATATCATTTACAGTCTTAATCATATCTATTCCCAGTCCTCTTGCTATTCCCTGATAAACATAGCTCGAATCGACGAACCTGTCACAGATTACGCATTTGCCGTCATTCAAAGCCGGTATTATTACCTGTGAAACCAGCTGTGCCCTTGATGCGGCATATAAAAGCATTTCGGTTATATTATCCATGTCGGTGTTCCTGCTGTCCAGTATTATTTCCCGTATTTTTTCACTTACAGGAACACCTCCGGGTTCACGGACTGTAACAACGTCAACACCCCTGCCCGCGATATATTCCTTTAAAAGCCTTATCTGAGTGGTTTTTCCCGAACCATCACCACCTTCAAATGAAATAAAAAACCCTTTTCTCATTATAATCCACCTTCTTCTTTATTTACAGACCTTATATTATTCTTATTTTTTTGCGTCCGTTTTCATCGTCGGCAAGTCCATGAACGTCTGCCCCTAGATCTATTAATTTTACAAGGTAATAAATATGTTCACTGGTTATTGTTTCACCGGGACATAATACAGGTATACCCGGAGGATATGGTGTGACAACTTCCGCACTTGTACATCCCCCGGCATCGGTTAACAGAATTTCCTCTGACGAATCAAGAAAATCATCAAGTTCAGGGATACTGCATTTGCCTGAACAGAAGGGCAGGCTGAAAGAAACTTTTTCGTCTGCCTTATTAATTTTCTCATCCGTTTCCAGTAAAGCCCGTGTTATTATATTTAAATCTTCATCAGTATCAGCCATCGTTACTATAAAAACCACATGGGATGTATCGCACATTTCAGCGGCAATTCCGTATTCACTGTAAAGGAGATTATACAGTTCATATCCTGTTATATCGCTTAGTGACGTATCAATGACTATGCGGGTCGGATCCCGTTTCAGATTATTTATTGTGTCAGGAATAATACGCAGTTTTTTCATCAGGGACAGCTTTTCTTTCATTTCATCCAGAAAACCGATTAACCTGCCATAAACCGCTTCTCCGTTACGTGAGCCAAGATCCCTTGCATAGTCCATTGATGCCATTATAATATACGACGGACTTGTGGTTGTAAGCATTGATATGGCTCTATTAACCCTTTCCGGGTTAATACGGCTGCTGCCGATATGAAGAACTGCGGCCTGGGTAAGTGCGGGCAGGGTTTTGTGAAAACTCTGAACACACAAATCAGCCCCCTGCTCCAGTGCGGTTTCCGGAAACCTTGACGAAAATGTGAAATGAGCGCCATGAGCCTCATCCACCAAAAGTATTTTACCCCTGCCATGCAGCAGGTCTGCAAGCTCCCTGAGAGGCTGGCAAATACCGCAATAATCAGGTGTTGTAACAAACGCACCTTTCGCATCGGGATTTTCATTCAACGCCAGCTCCCAGGAATGAATACCCGGCGGCAGCGCCAGGTTATACTCCCCGGAGTATTCCGGCATAACAAACACAGGTCTGATTCCAAAAAGAATCATGGCATTGATAACGGATATATGGCAGTTTCTGTTAACCAATACCTTGTCCCCTCTTCTGAAACACGAGAGAAAAGCAGCATGAATTCCTGAAGTAGACCCGTTTACGAGAAACCAGGATTTTACCGCACCGAAAGTTTCCGCCAGGGCAGCGGTACATTCCCGTATAACCCCTTCAGGTCGGTGAAAATTATCCAGACCGGGAAGTTCGGTTAAATCATACATGATGATTTTATCCCTGAAACCGGCGTCAAATCCTTTTCCCTGTTTATGGCCGGGCATGTGCATTATGGTTCGTTTATCTGAAATAAACCTTTCAAGAGCTTTTATTAACGGTGTTTTGGCATATTCATTCATTATTTTCTTCCCTGCGTAAAAATTTGAATTTTGCCCTGTCAGAAATATTTTAAGTCCTGCGCAGCTTAATTGCAAGAATATACTGTACATATGGGACTAATTTGAAAATTTGAAATATTACCGGGTTTATTAGTAAAAATGAGGGTAATATTATTAAAAGACGTTTTGATTTCGGAGGTGCCTATGAACAACTGCTGGAAAGTGGATAAGCCCTTTGTTTTCGTCATTTTCGGTGCTACAGGTGATCTTACAAGGAGAAAGCTCATTCCCGCGATATATGCCCTGGCGGCTGATAATCTTCTTCCCGACAATTTCCGCATTCTCGCCGTCGGACGAAGGAACTATACATCGGAACAATTCCGGAATATGATGGAAGAGGCTGTCATGCAGTATTCCCAGAGGAACTTCCGGAATGAGATATGGCACGGAATAAAGAATTTCATTACATATATAAATTTTGATTTTTCTGATCCCCAGGGATATGTAAACCTGAAAAATCATCTTGATTCCCTTTCGGCTGAAGGAATTCACAATCATTTGTTTTTCCTTGCGGTGGCCCCGAGCCTGTTTGCCCCGATAGTAATTGAACTGGACAAAAACAATATGCTGTCCGAAGGCGATGGCTGGAAAAGAATTATGATTGAGAAACCCTTCGGTGAAAACCTTGAAAAGGCTGCAGCACTAAATGAAATACTGACATGTGCCCTGCCCGAGGAAAGAATCTATCGCATTGATCATTACCTGGGAAAGGAAATGATCCAGAATATTTTGACATTACGCTTTTCAAACAGTATTTTTGAACCGTTGTGGAACAGGCTTTACGTTGATCATGTACAGATAATTATTCCTGAAACCGTTGGTGTCGGAACCCGCGGCGGATACTATGATCATACCGGGGTACTTAAGGATATGGTTCAGAACCACATGCTTCAGCTGGTTTCCATTATTGCAATGGAACCCCCGGTAAAACTTGATGCTGAGCACATAAGATACGAAAAAATCAGGGTAATGCGTGCGCTCAGGCCTTTTCCGGACAATCTTTCCGACAGTGAACTTGTTTTGGGCCAGTATACCGTATCCGTTGCCGACGGCAAAGTAATTTCCGGGTATTTACAGGAAGAAAACGTGTCACGGGACTCCAGGACCCCGACTTTTGCAGCGCTAAAGCTCTGGATCGACAATTACCGCTGGCAGGGAGTTCCGTTCTATTTACTCACAGGAAAGCGTTTAAACAGAAACAACGCGGAAATCGTCATCCATTTCAAGGAGCCCTTGGGACGGAGGCTCTACAGCGATTACGGCAATGCCAGGCCCAATATACTTGTATTTCGTATCCAGCCATATGAAGGTTTTTATTTTCAGCTGAATGCCAAAAAACCCGGGAATTTTTACGAAATGATGCAGGCAAACATGGATTACTGTCAGACTGCCGAATACGGGAACAACTCGCCCGAAGCTTATGAAAGGCTTATAATGGAAGCAATACGGGGTAATAACTCGCTGTTTACAAGCTGGGATGAGCTTAACGTATCATGGCAGTATATTGAGGATCTTGAAAACAAAATAAGAAAAAACGCACTGCCCGTTTACGGTTATCCTGCCGGAAGCGTGGGACCCGATGCAGCAATAAGGTTAATGGAAAAAGACGGGCGTTCCTGGTGGAACATTGACAACAGCATTAATTTCTGCACGAGGAGGATTGATTTGAAATGAAAATATACGACATAAGCATGGAAATAAGAAATGACATGATGGTATATAAAAACCAGGACCAAAGGAGGCCTGTACTGGAACAGACACGCTTTATACATTCGGAAGGAGTTAATGAATCAACGCTGCACATAAACCTGCATACAGGAACCCATATGGACGCAAAGTGGCATGTACTGGAAAACGGCAGTACCATCGAGGAAACTGATCTGTACAAATGTATTACACCATGCAAAGTACTCGATTTTACCCATGTGAACGATTGTATAACCAAAGAGGAATTAATGAAAAAGAATATTCAGAAAGATGACTTTATCATCCTCAAAACAAAAAATTCCTTCAACGATGAGTTTGATTTCGGGTATATTTACCTTAACAGCGAAGCAGCTAAGTATTTGCAGAATATTGGCATAAAAGGCGTCGGAACAGACAGCCTCGGTATAGAGCGCAACCAGCCGGGACATCCGACTCACAGGACATTGCTGTCGGGAGGAATTATTATACTTGAAGGCCTTTGCCTGAAGGATGTTGAAGAAGGAGAATATCTTTTGTGCGCACCCCCGCTGAAGATTAAAGGCGGAGACGGTTCGCCCGTCCGCGCCTGTCTTGTTAAACTGTAACTTTAATTTTTCAAAAAACAGCAAAAAGCCCGGAACAAACCCTGAATTTAATTTTCGGGAAGTTCCGGGCATTTTTTTGCCTTATATCAATACTACTGCACTTTTATTTCGGTCCATATCCTGTTATACAACGGTCTGTTGTCACCAAGATCAATGAATACCTCACATTTGTCCAGTACTTCTTCCGACGGGTTGTAGGCATCCATATCCGCAACTTCGGGATTTTCCTGCATAAGTCTTTCAAATGCCTCGGTAACAGGTGACACATATCCTACATACAGGCTGTTCTGATAAGCATTTTCGGGATCAAGCATGAAGTTTATAAACATCTCTGCCTCTTTCTTATGCTGACTTGTTTTGGGTATTACCATACAGTCAAACCACAGATTTGATCCTTCTTTCGGAACAACAAACCTGATATTCTCAATTCCTTCCCAGTATATATCCATTGCAGCACCCGACCAGTTAACAGCAATGGCTGCATCCCCGTTTATCATCATATCCTTTATTTCATCAACGTAATAGCCGTTCACCAGCGGTCTTTGCTGTATTAACAGCTGTTTGGCTTCTTCCAGCCTGCCAGGATCTGTTTCATTGACGGAGTACCCCAGCTTTTTCAGTGCCACGCCAATCGTATCCCGCATGCTGTCAAGCATAAGAATTTTTCCTGCATACTTTTCTTTCCACAGAATGTCCCAGCTGTCCACTTCCTCGTCAACCATCTCGGTATTGTACATAATTCCGACCGTACCCCAGAAATAAGGAACCGAATATTCATTCGTAGGATCATAATTCAGATTCTTAAACCTGTCCCCAACATACCTGAAATTGGGTATATTGCTAAAATCAATTTTTGCCAGCAAATCTTTTTTAATCATTTCTTCAATAACATAATCCGAAGGGAAAATGACATCATACTGGGTACCGCCGGTTTCCAGCTTTGCAAGCATGTGTTCGTTGGTTTCGAACAAATCCAGGTTAATTTTAATTCCTGTTTCCTTTTCAAATTTTTCAAGAAGTTCGGGATCAATATACTCTCCCCAGTTGTATATGTTCAAAACAACCTTGTCCTGTTTGCATCCGGGAAGTACCAGTAAACTTGCAAATATAAAGAGGCAGGTTATCAACAGAATGCTGGTTCTTTTCATGGTATCAACTCATCTCCTTTGGTCGTTCTTTTATTGATCAACAGCAGTAAAATTACCACTGTCAGAAGCATTAATGTGGTTAAAGCATTAATGGATGGTTTCACTCCACGTTTTGCCATTGAATAAACCAGTATGGACAGGTTTGTAACGCCCGAACCCGTGGTGAAGAAGCTTATTACAAAATCATCTATCGATAATGTGAATGCTATCAGCGCTCCCGTTATGACTCCCGGCATTATCTGGGGGATTATCACCTTTCTTAATGCATATGAAGGGGTAGCACCCAAATCCAATGCCGCTTCGGTCATATTTTTGTCCATCTGTTTAAGCTTTGGCAGAACCGACAGAATCACGTACGGAATATTGAACACAGTATGGGAGATCAGCATTGTCATGAATCCAAGGCGCATGTTAAGTGACACAAAAAGTGTCATCAGCGCAATACCTGTTACTATATCAGGATTCAGAACAGGCAGATAGTTAATGTTAAGCGCCATCTTTTTCGTAAACAGTCCCATATTGTGTATTCCAATGGCAGAAAATGTTCCGATAACGGTGGAAATTATCGAAGACAACAGAGCCACCAAAAATGTATAATACAGCGCCTTCAATATATCCCTGTCCCTGAACAGCTCCACATACCATTTCAGAGTAAATCCTCCCCAGTATCCTCGGGACTTTGACTCATTGAAACTGAATACAATCAGTACCAGTATGGGAGCATACAGAAATATGAATATCAGCGTCAGATAAAACCGTTTCAGAAACTTTACCATATTGGCGCACCCCCGTTGCCGTCATCCTTCTCCACCTTCGACATAATTGCCATTGATATCAGTATCATAATCATCAGGATAATTGACAATGCCGAACCAAAATGCCAGTCACGCTGAACGGTGAACTGCTGTTCAATAAGGTTGCCTATTAAAAGTTCCTTTCCTCCGCCCAGCAGCTGGGAAATTACAAATGTACTTACAGCCGGCATGAAAACCATCGTTATGCCGCTTATTATTCCCGGTACGGTAAGCGGAAGGATAACCTTTATAAACGTTACAATCTTGTTCGCTCCCAAATCCATAGCTGCTTCAAGCACACTCTTGTCTATTTTTGACAGCACAGTATATATCGGGAGCACCATAAAGGGCAGAAAGTTATAAATCATACCCAGAATAACCGCCGTCTGCCCCGGCATTATCTGCAGCGGGGGTAATCCCAGAAATGTCAAAAGCCTGTTTATGAAACCGTTTGGCGACAGTATTGACATCCAGGCATATGTTCTGAGCAGAAAATTCATCCAGATGGGAACAAGAAAAAACATCAGAACAATATTCTTATACCTGGCCTTTACCGTCGATATAATAAGTGCAACCGGGTATCCGAGAATCAGGCAGAACAGCGTTGAAATAATGGCGAGTTTGAATGATTTCCATATAACATTCAAATACATAATATCAAAAACCCGCGTATAACTTTTCAGTGAAAAAGAAAGCGAGGACGGGTCATTGATATTGCCTTCGGTAACACTGTAAAACAGCACCAGCAACAGCGGTACGACTATGAAAATTATCATCCAGACTATATATGGATATGCAAGAATCCTTGCCCTGTTTTTCACTTAACTCCCTCTCTTCATCACATGAATGTCTTCCGGATTGAAAGTTAAGCCAACATTGGCTCCGACAGGTGCCATATCTGTGCTTTGAATCATGTATTCAAAGCCGCCACCCTCAACCAGCATTTCGTAATGAACACCCTTGAATACGACAGATGTAACGACACCCTGTATAAGACCTTTTTCAGGCTCTGTAATGTCTATATCTTCAGGTCTTATAACAATATCAACCGGTTCATTATGGCTGAAACCTTTATCCAGGCATTTAAACTTACGCCCTGAGAATTCCACCACAAAATCCTCAATCATTACACCCTCTATGATGTTGCTTTCGCCGATAAAATCAGCCACAAACCTGTTTACCGGTTCGTTATAAATATCAACAGGGGTTCCCACCTGCTGAATTACGCCGTTATTCATTACAACAACGGTATCCGACATCGTAAGGGCTTCTTCCTGGTCGTGGGTTACATAAATAAACGTAATGCCCACATTCTTCTGCATATCCATCAGTTCAATCTGCATTTCCTTTCGCAGCTTCAAATCCAGGGCTCCCAAAGGTTCGTCAAGAAGAAGGACTTTCGGTTCGTTGACCAGGGCCCGTGCAATTGCCACACGCTGCTGCTGCCCTCCGCTGAGAGAATCCACATGTCTGTTCTCAAAACCTTCGAGATCAACAAGCTTCAGCATGCGTTTTATTCTTCTGTCTATTTCATCTTTCGGAACTTTTTTAATCCGGAGTCCGAAAGCTATATTTTCATAAACATTCATATGGGTAAAAAGGGCATACCTTTGAAATACGGTGTTTATATTCCTTTTATACGGCGGTACGTCATTAATTCTTACGCCGTCAAAAAATATATCACCTTCATCAGGATCCTCGAATCCGCCTATCATTCTCAATGTTGTAGTTTTCCCGCAGCCGCTGGGTCCCAAAAGGGTTACAAACTCGTTTTCCCTGATATAAAGGTTGATATTGTTGACTGCCGTAACGCCGTTAAACCTTTTTGTAACATTTACAAGTTCAATAATCTTCTTGCTCAACTGAATCACCTCCCTGTACTGTCTAAAAACTCGGCGGAGTAGAAATCCAAAGTACCTGAGCCATTCTTTTTCCTCCGTTCCTTATGCTGTGAGGCTGGTTTGCCTTGTAATGAAAGCACTCCCCTTTTTTAACCTTGTAGCGTTCTTTCCCGAGGGTTAATATAATTGTTCCCTGCAGGACATATCCAAACTCTTCACCCTGATGGGGGTCGTCCTCTTCAACCTCTCCGTTTTCATTCAGCTCAAGAATAATCGGCTCCATATCCTTTTTCTGAGCATTCGGAACTATCCATTTTATACGGTAACCTTTATCCTCAGCTTCCTTGACAAATACATCCTTGTCCTTGAAAACCACCTGCTCGGCTTTCTGTTCATTAAAAAATTCAGGTATGCTGCTTCCGAGGCATTCCAGTATATCCTGAAGAGTTGCTATTGAAGGAGATGTTAAGTCTCTTTCAAGCTGGGATATATAACCCTTCGTCAATTCACACCTGTCAGCCAGTTCCTCCTGCGTCAGTCCATATTCCAGCCTTAATCTTTTTAATTTTGCACCAATTTGCATAAAATCCCTCCGAAACAAACTGTCCGGCTATACATAAAACCTGCCTGGAATCGGTATTACGCGTATTTACGGGTAAAAAAAATAAATCCAAAACCCTTTTTACGCTAAAAAAGTTTAGTTATATTAAACTCCAAATTTTGTATAAAACTTAAAGTTTAATATTGCTAAACTCAGAACGAATTATATTATTGCACTTTTTACGGGTTGTGTCAATATATATTTTTAATTAATTTGGCCAAATGATACGCCCATATATGCCAATATATGGATGAAAAAAAGAAGAGTATTTAACAATTATGTTATGATTAAAAGATCAGGGTTTCCCCATTTTTGAAAAGGGAAACACCCTGAATATTGCTTTTCCTTCAACGCTGCTGACGGGAATTGGACCAAAACTGCGACTGTCGAGACTGTTCTCCCTGTTGTCGCCCATAACAAAGACATGCCCTTCGGGAACGACAAGGGGATAATTCATTTCCATCTCAGGCGTAATTCCCTTGACATAAGGTTCATTAAGCAGTTCGCCGTTAATATAAACTTTGCCGTCACGAATGTCTATTTTGTCTCCTTCAACAGCAATTACCCTTTTTATCAGCCTGTTTGTCCTGAAACTTTTTCTGAACCTGAGTTCAACATCCCTGAGAAAAACCTTGTATCTGTTTACAAAACCCCTTGTATCTTCACCCCTCAGAAAAACAATTATGTCGCCTCTTTCGGGTTTTGAAAACTGATAGCTCAGTTTGTCTATAATAAGGGTATGACCTTCCATTAGCGTATTCTGCATGGAAGACTGGTGTACCGTTGTCAGCGCAAAAAGCTGACTTTGTAACAGTGATGCCACAACTACCGCACCAAGAAAATAAAAAATCCATTCAATTATTTCTCTGCCTATGTTAATCTTATTAATCTTTTGTTCTTCAGTCATTGCCATCCTCCGTTCATTATGCGTTACCGCTTTTCAGCAGATTATATAAATAAAAACACTAAATTGCAATGCCGAATATACCCATTATACATTATTTATTTTCATCTGTATACAAATATAGCTGGTAAACACCTTTTCTGATTAGGGTTAAAATTGCATCATTCCTGGTCTCCAGCGTGTAAGGGTGTATGAGTTTTCCCCTTTCTATAAGATACATAATCGTTGAGTCGGCACACATCAGAACACATTTATCCAAATCCTCATACGCATGTTTCCTTATCTTTTCAGCTGCGTCAAAATCCCTGCCAGGCTCTATATAATCGGCGATGAAAATGATTTTTTCAAGAAGAGACATTCCTGCTCTTCCTGTAGTATGCCAGTATATAGCATTTAAAATTTCTTCATCGTCAATTCCGTATTCATCTCTTGCAATATACATGCCCAGCATGCTGTGTATTAATGCATGGGAACGTTTTTGAATATCATCGGTTACTATACCGTATTTTTTTAATAGTTTCTCTTCTTCCTCTTTACCCATATTTTTCGCACAGTCATGCAAAATGCCGGCTATTCTTGCCTTTTCAGCGTCAGCATTGTAATGCACTGCAAGTTTAACGGCTTCCTCCATAACATTTATAGAATGTATGTATCGTGCTTCACTGAGGGATTCTTTAAGCTTTTTCTTAATTGCATTTATATCCATCGCTATACTCCCTGGTACAGATTGTTCCTTTTTATATATTCATAGACAGCCTCAGGTACCATGTAGCGTACCGAAAGACCGCTTTTTATCCTTTTTCTTATATCTGACGAGGATATTTCCATATGCGGAGCCTCTGAACAGAGTATCCTGGCACTGTAACTGTTTCTGAACCCTGATATCATTTTTTCAAGTTCCCCGGCCGGCACATTCGGCCTTCCTGCCACTATAATATTTGCCAGTTCAAAAATAGTCCCTATTTCACGCCACGTCGGAAACTGAACAATTGAATCACCGCCGCATATAAAAAACAGCTCTTCATTCTGATAAATTCTCTTTATTTCCTTAAGTGTCTCGCAGGTATAGGATATCCCTTCCCTTTTCAGTTCAATATCCGAAACTTCAAAGAAGGGATTATTCTCAACCGCAAGTTTTACCATGGCGTAACGGTGAGTACCAGTCTCCAGATCGCATACATTCTTATGGGGCGGGTTGCCTGCGGGAATAAAAATTATTTTGTCCAGTTTGAATTCTTCCCGTATAAATTCTGCCAAAACTAAATGTCCAACATGAATCGGGTTAAAGGACCCGCCGAAAATGCCAATCAATCTATTCACTACCTTTCTGTGGCTCGGACAGGCACTGCGTAATATGCCAGATGGCCTTGTCAATCAGTTCGTTTGTTGTATAATCATCTGAACCGGGAATAATTATATTGCATTTTCCTATCGGGATCAAAACCTTGACGGCATCGGCAGAAGATACAGCTTCCGCTATCTTCGGCGTTATCTCTCCCATCATACCGTTTGCTGCAATTATGCCTATTCCGCCTGTAACAATATCCACCGATCTGATATTGAAAACAATTGCATTTTCGCCTGTAGCAGCTCTGTCTGCACCGGCTTTCAGCATTGCGTTCGTTGCAATTACATTTGTTCCCAGACCAATCACCTCAGCCTGGGGAAGCCTCTGCTTAATTCTTTCAACAATTACCTTGCCAAGCCCGCCGCCCTGGGCATCTATAACTGCAATCCTCATACTTATTTTCCCTTCCAGAATAATTCAAAAACTGTATTTTTTTCGGTAATCCGCCGGAGTTATCTTCATATATTTTTTGAATCTGTCTATAAAATAACTGAAATTATTAAATCCCACATCCATGGCTATATCAAGTATTTTTCTGTCGGTATTTCTCAGTAAATCACATGCTTTTGCAATCCTTACATAATTTAAGTATTCAATGGGCGTTTTTGCAACAATTTTTTTGAAATACCTGCAAAAATGTCCTTCACTCATACCGGCTATCCCTGAAAGTTCGCTGATATTTATCTGCCGGCTGTAATTTGCCTGAATAAACTGTATTACATTTTTCAGCCTGTCACATCTGTATGTCGGGTTCTGACCTGTTTTTGTTCTGGCATTTCTAAGCAGTAACGAAAAAATGGCATACAGGTGTGCTTTTATCAACAATTCATAAGTATACTCCCTTTCTGCCGCAATCTCAATGATTTTTTTCAGGTGGTCCAGCAATTCCCGTTCCCACGGTTCTCTGCCCGATATTACCGTTGAAAAGGCAAACTGTTTATTTTTGATCGGGTTAATATAATCATTTTGTATTTTATCGTAGGGATTACTGTTAAGTAAGCTTGGGTGGAAAACAATTGCCGAAAATCCCCACGTGCCGCAATCCGAGCGTGCACTGTGAATCTCGCCGCTGTTGATAAAAACGGCCTGTCCTTCCTCCACACCGTATAGCAAATCCCCGACCCTGAAAGTGGCTGTACCTGAAGTCATCAGCAGAAATTCCAGCTCATCATGCCAGTGTAAATCCAGCATTTCGGACCGATCATAATATTTCATTGAATAAAAGCCTATCGGAAACAGAAAGTCGCCATGTTCCCGCTTTTCCTTCAGTAAATTCAAATCCACATGTAACCACCCGAAAATATCAATATATTTGTATAAATCGTAAATATTCCGCAAGATTTACATGATCCGATATCAATATAATTTTATTAAATCCATTGTGTATATCGGTACATTAAAACATCTTGCATAAATCATCTGTCTTCAAAATTATATAAAAAAGTATCAGGGGGTGTAAACCTTGAAATTCACTGACGGTTACTGGGAACTTAAAGACGGTGTTACTCTTTTCAGCCCAATGGACATACGCGACACTGAATTCTCCGAAAACAGGCTCAGGATATTTGCTGCGGCAAAGGTCATACGCCACAGGGGAGATACACTGAACCTGCCTATGATTACAATTGAGTATTTTTCCCCTCTGCCTGATATTATCGGTGTGAAAATTTATCATCACAAGGGAAGAAAGATTACAGGTCCGAAATTTGAACTGAACAGTTCCGTCACTCCGGTTAATGTTAAAGCTGCAGATAACGAAATTGTCTTTTCCAGCGGAAAATTATCGGTAAGAATCAGCAAAGAAAACCAGTGGCAAGCGGAATTCTGTTACGGCGGAAAGTACCTGACCGGCAGCACTGGAAAAAGCCCGGGCTACATTATTACAGACGAAGGTTTATCCTATGTCCGCGAGCAATTGAACCTGGACGTGGGAGAATGCGTATACGGTCTTGGCGAACGTTTTACCCACTTTGTCAAAAACGGCCAGACGGTGGATATTTGGAATGAAGACGGAGGTACTAGCAGTGAACTTGCTTATAAAAACATTCCGTTCTATATTACAAACAGGGGTTACGGTGTATTTGTCAACCATCCTGAACGGGTTTCCTTCGAAATAGGTTCAGAGGTTGTTTCAAAGGTACAGTTCAGTGTTCCCGGGGAATATCTTGAATATTTTATAATCGGTGGAGAAACATTAAAGGACGTTCTGATGAATTATACAGCCCTGACAGGAAGACCCCACCTTCCGCCGGCATGGTCATTCGGATTATGGCTTTCAACATCGTTTACTACAAGCTATGACGAAAAAACAGTTCTTAGTTTCATAAATGGGATGTTCGAAAGGGATATTCCGGTAAGCGTTTTTCATTTTGACTGTTTCTGGATGAAGGAATTCCAGTGGTGCGACTTTATATGGGACAGGGATGTTTTCCCCGATCCTGAGGGCATGCTGAAAAGGCTCAAATCCAGGGGGCTTAAAATATGTGTATGGATTAATCCGTATATAGCGCAGAAGTCATATCTCTTTGATGAGGGAATGAAAAAGGGATACCTTCTGAAAAACAAAAACGGTGATGTCTGGCAGTGGGATATGTGGCAGGCCGGAATGGCCCTTGTGGACTTTACTAATCCCGAAGCCTGCAGATGGTACCAGGAAAAGCTCAAGACTCTCCTCGATATGGGTGTTGACTGCTTCAAAACCGATTTCGGTGAAAGAATTCCCACCGATGTAGTGTATTATGACGGTTCAGATCCCGAAAAAATGCATAATTACTATACATACCTGTATAATAAAACGGTTTTTGAGCTGCTAAAACAGGAGCGCGGCGAAAGAGAAGCCATTGTTTTCGCGCGTTCGGCAACAGCAGGCTCTCAGAAGTTCCCTGTCCACTGGGGTGGCGACTGTACCGCAAATTATCCTTCAATGGCGGAGACATTACGCGGCGGACTTTCGCTGTGTGTTTCAGGGTTCGCCTTCTGGAGCCATGACATAGGAGGTTTTGAAAAAACTGCAACTGCAGATTTATATAAACGCTGGGTGGCCTTCGGGCTTTTATCCAGTCACAGCAGACTGCACGGAAGCGAGTCTTACCGAGTACCATGGCTTTTTGATGACGAAGCTTCACAGGTATTAAGTTATTTCACTAAACTTAAGCACAGGCTTATGCCCTATATTTATGCGGCCGCATGCGAAGCTTCCATGTACGGGGTTCCCGTAATGCGTCCGATGGTTCTTGAATTTGCCGACGATCCTGCGTGCGACTATCTTGACAGACAATACATGCTTGGTGAAAGAATTCTTGTTGCCCCTGTTTTCACTGAAAACGGTTCGGTTAAATACTATGTACCCGAAGGAACCTGGACAAACATGCTTACCAATGAAAGAATTGAAGGCGGAAAATGGCATGAAGAAGTTCACGATTATTTCAGCCTCCCTCTGCTGGTACGGCCAAACAGCCTGATTGCAGTCGGAAGTGTCGATAACAGGCCTGATTATGATTATGCTGATAATGTCACATTCCACCTGTTTGAACTTCAGGACGGACAAAAAGCCGAATCGGTTATATACAGCCAGATGGGCTGTGCTGACCTGAAACTTGCAGTAACAAGGAAAGGCAATTCCCTTTTCATAACCGCGGAGGGTAAGGATAAAACGTGGAAATTACTGCTGCGGAATATTCATAAAGTGGTACATTCAAACGACTTTGACGTTTCTTCGGATCAATTCGGCATACTCCTTGAACCCCGCAGAAGTATCGGCAATTTTTCTGTAACAGCTGTATGAAATTACTCTTCAGGAAGAAAGAACGGTTCCCCGGTTTTCAGTCTTTGCTGATCAGGCAAGCCTTAAGGGAACCGTTCCTGTTCTTTATCCTTGCCTTATAAGGATGTTTTCTGTAATATAATTGGTGTGAACTAAAAACAGCAACGGAGAGATTAATATGAAAGTATGTTTTTACGGAAATACCGGTCATGCATTGACTGCTCTTGCTGCGAAAAGCAAACTTCCTGAAGTTCAGTACAGTGCCTGCTGCCCGAGTTTTCCGGGAGAAAACCTGGACAAACTTCATTCAGCGGCAAACAAAAACGGAATTACTTTATTTCAGTATTCCTGTCTTGATGAAATGATTGATATCGAAAAACCTGACATTCTTGTCGTTGACAACCGTTTTGCTGAACGCTATCCCGTCGAAAAAAAGGCTCTTCTTGCCGGGATACATGTTTATGCCGATAAACCCATAGCTACAAATCTTTCCGAACTTTCCGACCTGTTCAGAACCGCAAAAGAAACGGGACGCTGCCTCTGGGCCATGCATACCACAAGGTATGATTCCCACTACTACACTGTCAGGAAACTTATACAAAACGGTGCTATCGGCAAAGTGAGGATGGTTAACTGTCAAAAATCATATAAACTTGGAATCAGGCCTGATTTTTATAAAGAACGGAAAACATACGGAGGGACAATCCTTTGGGTTTCAATTCATGCCATTGACATGATTCGCATGGTAACGGGCCGGGAATGTCTTTTCGTATATTCAGTCCAGTCTTCGGCACATAACTTTGGAAACGGCGAAATGGAAATAATTACGACATCATCGTTTGAGCTCGAAGACGATATACTTGCAACGGTTTCGACAGACTATTACCGTCCTTCAAATGCCCATTCCCACGATGATGACAGACTCAGGGTTGTAGGCACCGAAGGAATCATAGAAGCAGCCCGCCGGGACGGGGAACATGAAGTAAGGATTATAAACGCTTCCGGCAACGGTTTTACTCCCGTACAGCAGATTAAGCCTCCGATGATATTTGAAGACTTCGTTCATACCATTGAAGGCCGTGGTTCCGGAATATTCAGCATGCGAGATACTTTTCTGAATGCCTATACCGCAATTTACTCCCAGGAATCGGCCGATCGCAGGGAAATAATACATATACCCAGGCCGGCACCTTTTGATTTCTGAAAGCATTCTGCCCTGTGCAAAACCAATATACACAATTCTATTTCATGACATCCGGTTGTTCTGACAACTTTACATGTTATCCCTGCCCATGCACAATTGACCCCTGATTCAGGCATTGCCGGTATACAGCTGAAACCATGCATTTTTACAGGCAGTACTTTTCCTTTTCAATATCAAAAAACGTCCGGCAGGTTTCCATCAGGTAATTTGATAATATTGTCCATTGTCATGACCGCTCCACCCCTGTTTGACCGGTTTTACTGCCGCAACAATTCCCGTGATGAAGCACATTACAGATTTATCAGCAATTTACTTATTTATCCTGCAGTATTTTAACAGGATATACAATCATTTTTACAGGTTAAGGATACAAAAAAGGCAGTTAACTTAAATTAACTGCCATACATGTTAGTAATTTTTTAATATTCATGATTATTCATTACTGTTTTCTTCATTTTTATAGGGAAAGATTTTCATCAACGCCATAATAATTACATAAAACAGTACAATTACCGAAAAGGTACCTAACAGTCCATATTCCATAAGTTTTACGCCCAAATATATTTCACCCATCTATATCACTCCTTATAATGACAATAGCCATGGAACAAGAGCCAGTACCATTCCGCCTGCCACTATTGAACCCAGCTGTCCGGCTACATTGGCTCCTACGGCATGCATAAGAATGAAGTTGCCCGGATCTTCCTTAACAGCCATCTTCTGAACAATTCTTGCCGACATCGGGAATGCAGAAATTCCTGCAGCTCCTACCATTGGATTTACCTTTTCCTTTGAGAAAAGGTTCATAAGTTTGGCCAGCAGAACTCCGCCCGCTGTATCAAAAACAAAGGCTACAAGACCCATTAACAGTATGATAAGGGTTGTTGGGCTTAAAAAGCTTTCATAGTACATTGTTGAACCTATGGTTATGCCGAGAAGCAGAGTAACAAGGTTGGAAAGCTCGTTTTGTGCAGCCTTTGACAATCTTTCAAGAACACCGCATTCCCTGATAAGGTTACCGAACATCAGAAGACCTACAAGCGCTACACTGCTTGGCGCAATAATGCCGGAAATAACAGTTACGAATATCGGGAACAGGATAAGTATGGTTTTTGAAACCTTTACATCCTTGTATTCCATTCTGATCATACGCTCTTTTTTGGTTGTAAGCGCTTTAATTACAGGAGGCTGTATAATCGGCACCAGTGACATATATGAATAGGCAGCTACGGATATCGGACCAATCAGGTGTTTTGCAAATTTCGACGCAACAAATATCGAAGTCGGTCCGTCAGCAGCGCCGATAATGCCAATTGATGCGGCAACTTTCAGATCAAATCCCAGTCCGGGGAAAACCTTGTTCAGAACAAGGGCTACCAGTATAGTAAAGAATATACCAAACTGTGCGGCTGCCCCGAACAGAATCATTTTGGGTGTCTTCAGCAACGGGGTAAAATCAATCATTGCACCTACGGCCACGAAAATCAGACACGGGAATAATTCAGTCAGAATACCCGAGTTGAAAAGTATTTGCAGTACACCCGGCTCTACTTTGTATGCCTGCCCGTTTTCAAACACATAATTGAAATTCTCTGTAAAGAATTCCTGTAATCCGGGGAACTGATTTACAAGTTTTGTAACCGCCTCATCCAGTACGGGTTCGTATTCCCATATGGATCTGAACGGAAGATTTACCAGAATTGCCCCAAAACCAATGGGGAGCAGCAACATGGGCTCATAATCCTTTTTAATGGCAAGATATATCAGTATACCCCCGATAGCATACATAACCAGGTACTGCCATCTAAACTCCAGGACTCCTCCAAATATTTGCGCAAGCTGTTCCATACAATACACACCTCATGTTAGGTTATATATAAATAATTAAACATAAAAAAA
>Ga0134099_1000126_pt1 | contig 99101 bp, 84 predicted proteins | sample 10_taG_2_FD_105482 | JGI IMG/M metagenome (GOLD analysis project Ga0134099, IMG submission 105482) | Switchgrass degrading microbial communities from high solid loading bioreactors in New Hampshire, USA - 10_41_5_180_A2 metaG | ecosystem: Engineered > Bioreactor > Semi-continuous > Anaerobic >...
ATATGAGCGAGCACCCCGAGACAATCATGTGGGAGCTTGCCGGAGGAAGCCTCGAAAAGGTGAGCGGCCGTACCGCCTTTGACGCGATGCGAAAGGGAGACGCCGGGGGCGTTGCCGTGACCGACCTGTATATAAAGCACCTGGCCGCGGGTATAATTGACATGATTAATATCTTCCAGCCGGAGGTAATTTGCATAGGCGGAGGAATTTCAAACGAGGGGGATTATCTTTTAAAGCCCCTCAGAAAGCTGGTCGAGGAGGCCAGATACACGCGTGATGTGCCCCAGACGGTCATCAGGCGTGCAGAGCTCGGCAACGACGCCGGCATCGTGGGCGCCGCCATGCTTGGGATCTGAAAGAAATGCAAAGGGGCTGCGCAGGAGTGTTCGCTTTCTGCCGCGGTCCTTTTTCCGCTTCTATTTGCAAATAAAATATAGTATACTCTACTTGCACTGATTTAGTGCGAATTTATTACCAAAACGGGATACGACGGGGGGCTATATGGAAATAGGAGAGGTCGTAACCGAGCTCGGGCGCATTTTGCCGGAGCTTCCGCTGAAATTGAACGAATCGATGAGCGGCCACACGACGTTCCGGATCGGAGGACCAGCCGATATATGGTGCAGGCCGGAGAATACCGATCAGCTTATCCGGGTCGTCAGGTTTGCCGAAGAAAAAGGATATCCCTGTCTCGTCATCGGCAACGGCTCGAATCTGCTTGTGAGGGACGGCGGTATAAGGGGCATTGTTATAGAAACCACCGCCCTTGATAAGATAGCGCTGCTTCCCGGGTGCGTAATTGAAGCCGAATGCGGTGTGTCGCTGACAAAGCTGGCAGTCTTCGCGATGGAAAACGGGCTTACGGGCATGGAGTTCGCTTTCGGGATCCCCGGAACGGTCGGCGGAGCCGTGTATATGAACGCGGGAGCATATGGCGGTGAGATGAGCCATTGCGTTCAGGAAACCGACTTCATGGATTCTTCGGGCACCGTTGGGACGCTCCGTGGTGACGAGCATATGTTTGATTACAGAAAAAGCTTCTTCACGCGAAACCCCGGATATGTTATTCTAAAAACAAGGATCAGGCTCGAAAAAGGAGATACTGCCTCAATACGGGAGAAAATGACGGAGCTGAAAAACCGCAGGCAGGAGTCCCAGCCGTTGCAATACCCGAGCGCCGGAAGTTTCTTTAAAAGACCGCAGGGCTATTTCGCGGGAAAGCTGATCTCGGATTGCGGTTTGAAGGGCGCGTCGTGCGGAAAAGCAAAGGTGTCGGAAAAACACTGCGGTTTTATAATAAACGAGGGCGGAGCAACCTGCCGCGACGTGCTGAGTCTTATGGAAAAAATACAGCAAACCGTATATCAGAATTGCCGTGTAAGTCTTGAGCCGGAGGTCAGAATAATCGGCGAAGACTAGTCAGTCCATAAACGGCGGAAGGCGAAAAAACAAGGATTAGCGAAAGGAGGGTGGCTTTGTGCAGATATTTATAATATCGGGACTTTCCGGAGCGGGCAAGAGCCGTGCCGCGAACATTCTGGAAGACGTGGGTTATTATTGCGTAGACAATCTTCCCGTTGCGCTCCTGCCCAAATTCGTAGAGTTTTGCATTTCAATGCGCGGAAAGTATGAGAAAGTCGTGCTTGTTACCGATATCAGAAGCGGAGACAGCTTTGCACCCCTTTTCGAAGCCTTGGAAACCATAGGGAAGATGGGCTGCGAGAGCAAAATAATTTTTCTCGAGGCGGACGTTGAGGCGATAATCAGGAGATACAAGGAGAGCAGGAGACGGCACCCCCTTGCCGCGGACGGCGTATCGATCGAACAGGTGGTAAACCGTGAAATAGAAAAACTGAAACCGGTGCGTGACAGGGCAGATTACGTTATCAATACGACCGGGCTTTCTGTAAACGACCTCAAGGAACTGCTGTCGGACTGCATTTTCGGAGGGAATAAGGTCGCTTCAATGGTTATATCTGTAATGTCCTTCGGTTTTAAGTACGGTATACCCGCCGAGGCCGATCTGGTGTTTGACGTGCGTTTTCTTCCGAATCCCTATTATATAGAAGACTTAAGAAACCTGACCGGACTTGACGAGCCCGTAAGGGATTATGTATTCGGATTTTCCCAGACATCGCAGTTTCTTGAAAAACTGTACCCGCTGATTTTCTTTCTTCTGCCCGGATACATAGAAGAAGGGAAAAGCTCGCTTACCATCGCGGTGGGCTGCACCGGAGGCAGGCATCGTTCGACGGCGCTGGCAAAGGAAATAGCGGCTAGAATCGAGACGGAGGGCTACCATGTGGTGCTTTCCCACAGAGACATTCACAAGTAAGGGAGGTGGGAGAGTATGACGACACGCAATTCTGACGCCGACGGAAGGCCCCTTCCCGACAGTGATGCCGAGAGCCTTTTGAATGACGACGTTATCCTGTACAATCCCGGAGAGTATAAGCTCAGAGACATAGAGTCGGCGAGGATCATGGGCCCGAAGATTGCGGCGATCGGCGGAGGAACGGGCCTGTCCACCCTACTCAAGGGACTCAAGGAATGCACCGAAAACATAACGGCAATAGTGGCCGTGTCGGATGACGGAGGGGGTTCGGGCGTGCTGCGCTCGGAAATGGGCATACTCCCTCCCGGAGACATACGCAACTGCATACTCGCCCTGGCTAACGCCGAGCCCCTTATGGCGCGGGTGTTCAACTACAGGTTCACAGAGGGCAGCCTCACCGGACAGAGCTTCGGAAACCTTTTTCTCGCGGCTCTGGACAGAATCTGCGGCTCCTTTGACGAAGCAGTGAAAAGGATGAGCGACGTCCTTGCGATAACGGGCAGGGTGCTTCCCGTCACAACCGCGGACGTCAATCTTGAGGCGGAATTTGAAAACGGGACCAGAGTCGTGGGCGAATCGAAAATATTCCGCCTGAAAAAGCAGCAGAAATGCCGGATAAAAAGGGTGCGGCTGGTACCCGAAAAGGCGGAGCCGTCCCCCGAGGTAATCGACGCCATAACGGAAGCCGATATGATTGTATTGGGCCCCGGAAGCCTTTATACAAGCGTTATCCCGAACCTGCTGGTTTCCGGTGTCGGAGAAGCGATTGCCGCGTCCAAGGCAATAAAAGTATACGTATGCAATGTAATGACGCAGGAAGGCGAGACCGAAGGCTATACCGCATTCGATCATGTCAGGAGCCTGTTCGAGCATTCCTCCGACAGGCTGTTTGATATATGCCTCGTAAATTCCGGTCAGGTATCAAGAAACGTTGTGATGAACTACGACAAGGAAGGAGCCTGTCCCACCGAGATCGACCGCGGTAAATTCGCGGAGGCGGGGATAGAGCTCATTGAGAAGCCGCTGATCGCCGAAGGGGAGAATCTTGCCAGGCATAACCCGCAGCGTCTCGCGGCGGAGCTTATGGCGATTCATGCGAAAAGAAACAGGAGACCCGGACTGTCCGGCAGATATGACAGGATGATGGTCGACTGGCTGTGGAAAAAGCTGAGACAGGAGGAGTGAAATGTCTTTCTCGGCAAAGGTAAAGAACGAGTTGTGCCGTAACAGGAGCCAGAAGGACTGCTGCGCGTTTGCGGAAATATACGGTATATTTCTGTTTTCGAACACATTTACCGAAAAAGAGATCCGTATTGTTACCGAGCATGAGCTCTTTGCGGAGCATATGAAAATGCTGCTCAGAAGGACATTTCATGCCGGGTTTGACGACCTTTCGGGCAACGGATCGGCTTCGAAGGGTATATATCTGATTACCGACCGCAAAGTTATCGATTCGATACTGGATCACTACGGAATTGATCCGGCAAGGAGTCTGGCGCTGCACCTCAACGCGGCGCTTCTCGAGGAGGAACACTGCCGCGAAGCCTTTGTCAGAGGAGCGTTTCTCGCAGCGGGCTCCGTTTCCAGCCCCGAAAAGAACTATCACCTTGAGCTGATCACAAGGCATTATTATCTGTCCAGAGAGGTGATGGCGCTGCTTCTGGACATGGGGTTTTCACCGAAGATGACAATACGCAAGTCAAACTATATGATATATTTCAAGGAAAGCGAATCGATCGAAGACTTTCTCACGAAATGCGGCGCTCCGGCATCCGCGATATCAATAATGGAGGCCAAGGTTGAAAAGGAGCTTCGGAACCGGGTGAACCGCAGGGTAAACTGCGAGACGGCAAACCTGTCCAAGACTGTCGACGCGGCGCAGCGCCAGATCGCGGCGATCGAAAAACTGATCGGGTGCGGTGTGTTCGACAGCCTGCCGGAGAAGCTCAGGGAGGCTGCGGAACTTCGCATGGAGTATCCCGACGCCGCGCTTGCGGAGCTTGCAGCCGTCGCACAGTTTAAAGTTAGCAGATCCGGTTTGAACCACAGGCTCGCAAAGCTGATCGAGTTGGCCGAAGAAGCCGCTTCGGGGAAGCGAGGCTCAGTATGACCGATTTTGTACATCTTCATGTTCATAGTGAGTACAGCCTGCTCGACGGAGCCTGCCGCATCGGTGCCATGGCCGCGCGAGCGGCGGAGCTCGGGCAGATGGCGATGGCGATCACCGACCATGGCGTCATGTACGGCGTCGTGGACTTTTACCGGGCCGCCAAAGCAGCCGGCGTCAAGCCCATTATCGGATGCGAGCTCTATGTGGCTCCCCGCACCCGCTTTGACAAAGTCCACGAACTCGACGCCGAGCCCAGCCATCTTGTGCTTCTCTGCGAAAATAAGACCGGTTACTCGAATCTTATCAAGCTCGTAAGCGCGGGGTTTACCGAAGGCTTTTACGGCAAGCCGCGTGTGGACGAAGAGCTTCTCAGAAAGCACTCCGAGGGACTTGTCTGTCTTTCGGCGTGCCTTGCGGGCGAGATCCCGAAAAAGCTTCTAGAAGGAGATTACGGCGGAGCAAAGGCGGCCGCTCTGCGTTACTATGACATCTACGGCAAAGACCGTTTTTACCTTGAAGTCCAGGACCACGGGATACCCGAACAGGAAAGGGTAAACCGCGGTATTCTCCGTATACATGAGGAAACGGGGATCCCGCTTGTCGCGACAAACGACGCGCACTATGTCAAAAAAGACGATGCCTACATACAGGACGTGCTGCTCTGCATTCAAACCGGAAAGACGATCGACAATCCCGACCGGATGAGGTTCCAGGGAGAGGAATTTTATCTGAAGTCGGGAGACGAAATGGCGGCCCTTTTCGGCGAATATGAGGGAGCAATTGAGAATACACTTAAAATAGCAGACATGTGCAATTTCGATTTTGTGTTCGGCGAGTACCACCTTCCCAGGTTTGAGCTTCCCGAAGGCGAAAGCGATTCATATGAGTATCTGAAGAAGCTATGCCTCGAGGGATTTCAACGCCGGTATCCTGATAATCCGGAAGGATATATGGACAGGCTCCTCTATGAGCTTGACACCATCCACAAAATGGGTTTCGTCGACTATTTCCTTATTGTCAGCGATTTTATTGCATTTGCCCGCAGCAGGGGGATTCCCGTCGGACCGGGCAGGGGCTCCGGAGCGGGGAGCATGGCCGCTTATTGCCTTCAGATAACGAATATCGACCCGATAAAATATTCGCTCTATTTTGAGAGGTTCCTTAATCCCGAGCGGGTAAGCATGCCCGATTTTGACATCGATTTCTGCCCCAACAGAAGACAGGAAGTCATCGATTATGTTATCGGAAAGTACGGTGCCGACCATGTCGCTCAGATCGTAACCTTCGGAACAATGGCGGCAAGGGGCGCGATACGCGACGTGGCCAGGGTTCTCAATATTCCTTACTCCGAAGCGGACACCGTCGCAAAGCTCGTTCCGTTCCAGCTCGGGATGACTCTTGACAACGCGCTGAAAATATCAAAGCCCCTCCGTGACATGTATGAAAATGAAGACAGCATCAGAAACCTGATAGATACCGCCAGGGCTCTCGAAGGTATGCCCAGGCACGCTTCCACCCATGCGGCGGGTGTCGTAATAACAAGGAACCCCGTCTCAGACTATGTGCCGCTGTCAAAAAACGACGAAGCGACCGTCTGCCAGTTTACAATGGTAACGCTGGAGGAGCTCGGCCTTCTTAAAATGGATTTTCTTGGGCTTCGGAACCTCACCGTAATTGACGAGGCCGAAAAAATGATCAGGAAGTCCGACCCGTCCTTCGATATCAACAAGGTGGACGAGAACGACCCCGCCACATATAAAATGCTCTCGGAGGGAGACACGCTCGGGGTTTTCCAGCTGGAGAGCGGCGGAATGACAAGCGTGGTCGTAGGCCTGATGCCGCAATCGATAGAGGAGATAACCGCGGTTGTCGCCCTTTACCGGCCCGGCCCCATGGATTCCATTCCCCGCTATATACAGGGCAAGCACCACCCGGAGACCGTCCGCTATAAGCATCCGATGCTTCGTGATATTCTTGATGTCACATATGGCTGCATCGTCTATCAGGAGCAGGTTATGGAGATATTCCGCAAGCTTGCCGGGTATTCGCTCGGAAGGGCGGACGTTGTGCGCCGGGCCATGTCCAAAAAGAAGATGAAGGTGCTGCAGGAGGAGCGAGAAAACTTCCTGCACGGCAATCCGAAGGAGAACATTCCGGGCTGTGCCGCTAACGGCATATCGGAAGAGATAGCGAACAGCCTTTTCGACGAAATACTCGACTTTGCAAACTACGCCTTCAACAAGGCCCATGCCGCCGCATACGCGGTCGTGTCATTCCAGACTGCCTATCTCAAGTGCCACTACCCGCGGCAGTTTATGGCGGCGCTTCTTACCTCCGTTCTCGACTCTACGTCGAAAATATCCGAGTATATAGCGGAATGCAAGAAGCTCGGCATCGAGGTCCTGCCGCCCGATATAAACGAGTCCGAAGACGGGTTCACGGTGGTGGGCGACACAATACGTTTTGGGCTTGCCGCAGTGAAGAACATCGGCCGCAAATTCATACTTGAGGTAATGGCCGAGAGGGCGGCAAACGGGCGTTTCACCTCATTCCAGAATTTCTGCGAGCGCATGTTCAACCACGACCTCAACCGGCGCGCGGTCGAGAGCCTTATAAAATGCGGCGCCTTCGACGCGTTCGGCCGCCGGAGCGCCCTTCTGCAGGTGAGCGGCGCCGTTCTCGACAATATCGCGTCCTCGAGGGCGAAGAACCTTGAAGGTCAGATCGACTTTTTCTCTCTCACAGAGGGAGCGCAGCCGGAGGAAGTACGAATTCCCGACATACCCGAGTTCCCGAAGAAAATCCTGGTCGCCTATGAGAAGGAAGTAACCGGGCTGTACCTTACCGGCCATCCGATGGACGAATACCGTGAAGTTCTCCGTTCGATCAGGATTACAAGTATAGGGCGGATAGTTTCGGGCTCGGAGGAGGAAAACGGGAGCCTCGGTGACGAGCAGGAAGTGACGGTCGCCGGCATGATATCAAAAGTGCGGATGAAGGCCACCCGGACCGACAGCATGATGGCTTATGTTGAGCTGGAAGACGACACGGGAGCAATAGAACTGATAGTTTTTCCCAAGACACTGGAGCGTTGCAGCCCTTACATAAAAGAGGACGTCGGAATAATCGTAAACGGCCGGATCTCACTGAGGGAGGACAGGGATCCCCAGATTATATGCGATGCGATAAGGCCGATATCCGATCTCGAACACGCGGCGAACGACCCTGAACAGAAAGCGAGCCAAAAGCTTTACATCAGGCTCGAAAGTAAAGACTGTCCGCTTGTCCGGAAGGTAAAGCCGATGCTTTCGATGTTTCCGGGAAGCATGCCGGCGGTGCTCTATTATGCGGATACGAAAAAGCGCGAGCAATGCATAATAACACCGGACCAAAGGCTTTTAAATCGCCTGAAGGAGCTTTTGGGACCGGAAAACGTAGTCCTGAAATAAGGCCGAACAAGCGGCACTTTTAATAATAAAAGGAGAAACAGCATGGATAGGAAGATAAAAAGAATTGGAGTACTTACGAGCGGCGGCGACGCACCCGGCATGAACGCGGCGATAAGAGCCGTTGCCAGGACCTGCAAGTCTCTTGGCATCGAATGCATAGGCATCCGCAGGGGATATAACGGGCTGATCAACGGCGATGTGGAGCCTCTTGACGATAAAAGCGTCAACGGACTGATAACGCGGGGAGGGACCATCCTATACACCGCACGCAGCCCTGAGTTTGTCACCGAAGAGGGACAGCAGAGAGCCGCCCAGACCTGTAAATACATCGGACTTGACGGTGTGATTACCATAGGAGGCGACGGGACCCTCCGCGGCGCGCTCGACCTCTCAAAATGGGGAGTTCCTGTTATCGGCATTCCCGGCAGCATAGACAATGACATAGGCTGCACCGAATACTCCATCGGGTTTGACACCGCGTGCAATACGGCAATCGAGTCGATCGACAAGCTTCGTGACACCATGCAGTCGCACGAGAGATGTTCCGTGGTCGAGGTAATGGGCAGAAACGCCGGCCATATAGCCATCTATGTCGGGATTGCGGTCGGTGCGACCGCCGTACTGGTGCCTGAGAAGGAGCTTGATATCGAGCATGATGTCATAGAGAAAATACGCCGCGCCAGGCTGAGCGGCCGCACGCATTTTATGATCATCGTGGCCGAAGGTGTGGGCAGCGCGGTCGATATCGCCGCTCAGATCAGAGAGTATACGGGTATGGACCCGCGGGTAACGGTGCTTGGCCATGTTCAGAGAGGAGGTTCGCCCACCGCCCGCGATCGTGTTACCGCCTCCCGTATGGGATATTATGCCGTCAAAATTCTGGCCGAAGGAAAGAAAAACAGAGTTGTTTGCACCAAAAACGGCGATATCACCGATATCGACATCGTGGAAGCGCTGAATATGAAGAAGGGGTTGCAGGAGTCAATGGTTCAGTGTTTAAGTACCCTCACAGGGACTTGAATAAATCTGAAATTAAATGGAGAGGTGTTTTATGACGAACAAGACAGTCGAACCGCACAAATCGTCGATCGGAGGGCTTGACGCAAACATCGTCGCGCTTCTTGCCTACGTCGCCGCCGCCGCAATCATGCTGATACCCAATCTGGGCTACTTCTGCTGGATTGTGCCGCTTATCGCGTATTTCATTGAGAACCAGAGCGATTTCGTCCGCTTCCATGCGCTCCAGTCCTTTGTTATCAACGCAATCGGCGCAATCTTATCATTCATAATCACCGTAATCTTCAGGGGTATAGTTCTCGCGGTGATATACAATCCCTATTCCCTGTTCGGTGCAGTCGGAGCCTACACTGTTTTCAGCTATTTAGCCGGTGCGGTTAGCATTGTGATCCTAGTATTCTCAATTATCGCAGTGGTTCAAGCCTACAAGTACGTCGAATATCACATCCCTCTGATAAATCCCATTATCCAAAAAGTTGCCTCTATCCTTGGCAAAAAGTAACCGCAATGGTGTTACAAGCATTTATTAAACCGGCTACATAAAAATCAGGCGTGCCCGCGGACATGTAACCCGGGTGCGCCTGATTTTTAAGTTTATTTCTACGGTCTGTTAAAGCTGTTGCAAAATTCGACGATCTATAATATGCTAAGTTATGGCGTTTAATGGGATACATTACATTATTTTCCGAAATAACAGTGTGATTGTCCGACGGCATAATTTAAGCAGCTAGAGGGTGTGGATGTGAGCAAACACATTGGTGTTGCATGTAAAACTTTTATTGCAACTATATTGCTGATTTCTTCATGTGTTTTGCTCCTAAACATAGTGCGTCATTTTGGTATAAGTCTAATTATTTTCCTGGCTGTTTTAGCTGTATTTATAGTTGTTTTAAGGCAGGTAAAGAGACATTATAATCTGGCTTTATTGCTTATATTATTCATTTCTCTCGCACTGCGACTAGGCTTTGCAACAAAAATCAGCACCCCGGTCGTTTCGGATTTTTCCTTGCTTTATAATGCCGCCAAAGCGTACGCAAACGGAGACCTATCACATTTTAAAACGCGGTACTTTTTAAACTGGGCTTACCAGACCCCGTTTGTACTGTATCAGGCGGCAATAATAAAAATTATAGATTCGGCTTTGGCCTTAAAGGTTCTGAATGTAATTTTTATGGTCTGCACAAATTGTTTTATATACTTAATTGCCAGTAATATTGCAAATAAAAATTCAGCCTTAATCTGCTCGTTCTTATATGCGATATACCCTGAACCGATACTATATTCCTCCGTATTGACAAATCAACATATGGCGACTTGCCTTTTTTACGCTGCGATATATGTTCTGATAGCCGCAAAAAAGTACTCTATCCTTCGTTTTGCGCTTTCGGGTTTGCTTTTTTCCTTAGCCAACCTGATAAGGCCTGAGAGTATAATAGCTGTTGCAGCTGTTATTATCACTTCTGCATTTCTTTACATTAAGGAAAACGTCAAGGCCAATAAAAGAAAATTGTTGATTTGCACGGCGGGTTTTTTGGCAATTTACTTTATCTGTCAAATATCTTGCTCAATTTTAATACGTGCAAACGGGATTAACAGCAACGGGATATCGAACCGTATTCCTGAGTGGAAGTTTATATGCGGTTTAAACAAACGGTACTTATTCATCGGAATATCATTACGTTCTAGGTATGGAAAATGATGAAGAAATAAGAGAAGAGGCTTTAAGAATAATAAAGTCGAACATACCGAGTTTTAAGTCGTTTATTATGTTATTATGCGAAAAATTCAGATATATGTGGTCGTCGCTGGAGGATGTCAGCTGGTCGCTTTCCCACATTGACATGAATGGTATCGTATTTCAAAAAGTTACATATAGGCATATTATACGCCAGCTGAAATATTTCGATAATGCAATATATATTTTTATTTGGCTTGGGGTTTTTATAACTTCTCTATATTCCCTGATAACAAAGGATATTTGCTATAAAAGATTCTATTTAATACTTCTTATTTTACTGAATATTGTTGTATATATGCTTATTGAAAACCAAATCAGGTACAGATATAACATCATGCCAGCGCTCTTTATTTTGCTTTCATCGGCTTTAGCTGATACTCCGGACATCAATGTTCAGCTGCGGCATAAGAAAGTGATATCAAAAAACAGGAGGGGATAATGATATTCCGGCCGCGGCCATATGTCGTCATTATCCTTCCGGAGCCTGAAACTATGGGGGAAATACGGAGGAAAACTCAAAATGAATAAAGCCAAAACTGAGATTCGCTTTATTTTATTGCTGATTATTCAAATTTTCAATATATAACATAAACACTTGACATTCTCTCTTACTCGCAGCACGCATTATCGTTGATACGCCGGCGGCTCGGATGGAAGACCAATACTGCTTTCCTTTCTATTAAAAGAGTGATATACTTTTTTTGGTTATTTTGTAAAAATATGAGTTTATAATGGTTTTCCGGCAATAAAGAATAAACCTGAAGGGGGGCGCAATTCCATAAGAAAGCTAAAAGCCCTTAAAAGAGAGCGTGTCAACCGTGTTTTGGAAAACATCTTCAAATATCCGATAGTAAACGAGCTTGTGGAGAAGGTGCTTTATAACGCCTATGACGAGCATATTCAAAGGTTTTTGCTGCGTCTTTCCGTGATGGACAGCTTCACAGCGGAGAAGGCGGCGTTTTTAACGCAGGAAGGAGAATCGGAGAAAATCCTTTAAAGCTGCGCCGCGAAAACGCTTTTATTGCATACGACGAGGCCGCGGGGGTCTATATAATCCACAATGTGCTGCTGGACTTCCTTCGTGGTAAGCAGAGGGATGAAGAAGAATGCGCCGCTCTCTGCCGGCGGCTTGGCGAATGGCACCTTGCGCGTAGAGAATACAGGACGGCATACGGCTATCTGTTCCGCGCGGGCGAGAAGGAGCGTATCCTCGCGCTGCTGGACAACGAGGATACCATCACCAGCGATTCCGCCGCCTTTGACGGGGTTTCAGACATGTTTTCCATCTTCCGTTACTGGATAGATATAGACGGGAACAAGGTGGAGGAGGACAAGGTCATTCCCGCTGGCACGAGGGGATTTGTGTGGTTAGAAGCTGTATGGGAAGAAATATAGTTAATTAACCTGTAAACAGGTCAAGAAAAAGGACTTATCACACAAACTGTGCGATAAGTCCTTGGCGGAGAGTCAGGGATTCGAACCCTGGATACGTTTCCGTATGCCGGTTTTCAAGACCGGTGCCTTCAACCGCTCGGCCAACTCTCCATGCGGATACAAGCGAAAATTATCTTAGCATAAACGTTTTTGAATGTCAACCGAGTTATGTCTGGTAAAACGCATCCCCACCGCACGGCACGGTGCGATGGGGATACGTTTTGCTTATCATACTACCCGTTAACCCAATTTTATGTGTAAATGACCTATATCCTGTATATATTATATAGAATAAATTCGACGTAATTCAACACAAAAGAAAAAAAACATACAGGTAATATGTGGTCGTAAAGTTATAATTTGCTACCTGGGTTATTGCCGAGATATTGCTTTAAGTACAATATTGCCTCTTTGTAACCTTCAAATCCCATGCCGTAAAATGACTTCAGGCAAGCCATGGCGGGATATGAAATATGCCGAAAATCCTCGCGTTCATAGATGTTGGATAGATGCACTTCCACCGCCGGTATCGAGACGGCTTTGAGGGCGTCGAGTATGGCGATGCTTGTGTGGGTATAGGCCGCGGGGTTTATCACTATTCCGTCGAATACCCCATAGGCCTCCTGAATCGCGTCGACAATTGCCCCTTCGTGGTTAGATTGGAAGAATTCCGGTTCAATATCGTTTTCGGCGCATATGTTTTTAAGATACTGAATCAGGTTTTCATAGGTCCTGCTGCCATAGATGTTCTTCTCCCGGATGCCCAGCATATTAATGTTTGGCCCATTAATTATAAGGATACGCATGGAATACCTCCATTAAACTGTCGGCCGCCTGCCGCAAAGTGCCGGAGGAATCTATTTCGGCGTCGCACATGGCGCGGTATATCGGCTCGCGGATGCGCTGCATTTCCATCAGCGCTTCGAGGCTCTTTGAAAGGGGCCTGCCTTCGGTAGAAAGAAGTTCGGGGCTGCGTTTCAGGAAAAACACAAGTCCGTTTTGCTTCAGGTTCAGCCTGTTTTTCTCAAGAAGAACGGACCCTCCGCCCGTGGCGATCACTTTGCCGGAAAGTTTTCCGATTTCCTCGACCGCGTCCGCCTCAAGCGTACGGAAGAAAGGTTTTCCTTTCTGACTGAATATTTCGGGAATGCTCATTCCCGCTTTTTTTACTATCTCGGAATCTATATCGACGAACTCGCGGTTCAGAAGCTTTGCGACCAGTTTGCCGGCTTCAGTCTTGCCGCATCCGGGCATCCCTATCAGGACAACGTTGCATATTGCTTTATAAAGCTTTGTAAGTATTTCCTCAATTCTGCCGTCGTCGATTTCGGAGCCTGTAAAAATTTCGCTTGCGTATTTGGCCTGGGCGACGAGCATCGGAAGCCCGCCGGAGCAGGGGATCCCCATAGCTTCCGCCTGAAGGATCAGGCGCGTTTTCAGAGGGTTATAAATAACGTCGATGACCCCGGAGCATTGCGGGAAGCCCCGAAGGTCGATAAGAGACTCGCCGTTGTTCGGATACATGCCGACGGGGGTGGTGTTTATTATTATGTCCGCGTCTTTGTGCTGGTGGAGGTTCCCATAATTTGCGACGCCGTTTCTCGATACAGTTATTACTTCGCAGGCGCCCTGGTCAGCCGCCGCGGCGGACGCGGTCAGGCCTGTTCCTCCGCTCCCGAGTATAAGGACTTTTTTGCTTTTAAAGACGATGCCTGCTCGCCTGCACATATAGAGGAAGCCCGGATAATCGGTATTGTACCCGCAGTAGCCGCCGTCCTTATCGCGGACGATCGTATTGACGCAGCCGATCTTTTCCGCTGATGAGTGCAGCTTTTTGCAGAACGGGATTGCCGACTTCTTATATGGTATTGTCACATTGAACCCGTGAAGGTCATTGTCCGCGAAAAACGAATCGAGTTCCGACGGAGAAACGCATATCAGATCGTACCCGTAATCGCCGAGCATCCGATGAATGAGAGGCGAATAGCTGTGGGACAGCTTTTCACCGATTAGACCGCAGCGCATTCACTCACTCCAGACATAAGAATTGTGTTTTCAGATCTCAGAATAGCAGCCGAGAAAGACGAATTTATCGGGCGTGCTGCCGAGTTCGCACAGAAGCTGTATAAGCTCCGGAGAGTATACCGACGCGTCCATGTCAAGATAGAACATGAACTCGAAGTCCCTGCCCGGGATCGGCCTGCTTTCAAGCTTTGTGAGGTTGAGACCGAGGGCCGAGAACTTGGCGATGACTTCGTAGAGGGCGCCCGGCCTGTGCGGTATGGAGAGCATGAGGCTTACGCGGTTTGCTCCCGGATAAATTTCGAGCTCCTTCGAAATGCAGATAAAACGCGTATAGTTGTTGCTGCTGTTTTGTATGTCGCTTGCGATAACCGAGAGTCCGTAGAGCACGGCGCAGCTTTCGGAAGATATGGCGGCAATGTCCGGTCTTTGCGATTCGGCGACCATTTTCGCGGCAACGGCCGTGTTCTCGCAGACGGTTACCTTGCCGTCGAATTTTTTCAGAAATTCGCTGCATTGCCCGATAGCCTGCTCGTGTGAAAATATTTCCTTTATGTCGGAAAGCTTGCTGCCCGGCTTTGCCAGAATCACATGGTTGATCTGCAGTTTTATGCTCCTTACTATGTGGAAGCTGTAACGCTTCATAAGGTCATATACTTCAAGGACGGAACCGTGCGAGCTGTTCTCAATGGGGAGGATCCCATACCTGCAAAGACCTTTTGCCACGGCCTGGAAGACGCCCTCAAAGCGGTTGAAATACATGATGCTCGGAAGAGCGAAGAGCTTGTCGCATGCAATCTGCGAGTAGGCGCCTTCCACGCCCTGGCATGCGACGACGGCCTTTGAGGGGAACAGCTTGTCGGTCTCTTCGAGCGCTTTTTTTATGCGCTCCGCAATATCCGATTTTTCTGTCAGATAGCGCTGCTGGTATGAGCGGCTAAGGTCGAAAAGCATGGAGTAAAGTATTTTGGCGTAAATTTGCAGATCATCCGGCGTCTTTTCCGCGATCCTGCTCAGGATTTCTCTCTCGCGGGTCCTGTTCAGAACGGGAATTCCGGCGGCCTTTTTTACCTTTGCAACCTCGAGCGCCGTGCTCATGCGTTCCGCAAACAGTTCCGCTATTTGGTCGTCAATACCGTCTATTTTTCTTCTGAGTTCGGAAAGCTCCATGTCGATTTCCTTTCTCCGGTGTTTGCCGGGTAATTGTGTGACAGATTCACTTATATAGCGTATATAAATGAGCGATTGGGTGGATGTAAGGTTTTATAGGCAATAAGAGACAATCAGACAAGAAAATCCAGCAGAGTTATGGCAACGACGGCTTCGACTACGGGGACCGCCCTGACGGCTATGCACGGGTCATGGCGTCCTTTTACGGAGATTTTACGGTTCTCAAGCCGGGAAAGGCTCACGGAATCCTGTTCAATTCCGATTGAGGAGGTCGGCTTGAAAGCGGCGCGCAGAACAATCGGCATTCCTGTTGTTATGCCGCCGAGGATACCGCCGTGGTTGTTCGTCTTCGTCATGATATTTTCGTTGTCCACATAATACGGATCGTTGTGGACGGATCCCCTCATACGAGCAGCGGCGAATCCGGCACCGAACTCCACGCCCCTGACGGCGGGGATTCCGAATATTGCAGCGGCCAGGCGGTTTTCCACCCCGTCGAACATGGGGTCGCCGATCCCGACGGGCATTCCCAGCGCGCAGCACTCGACGACGCCTCCGACCGAATCCTGCCCGGCAAGTGCTTTTTCGATTTCCGCCTTCATCAGATCGCCCGCCGAGTCGTCGATCACGGGGAAGTCTTTCGCGGCGATCTCGTCAAACTGCTCCGCGGTAACCATAACCGGATCAAACGGCGCGTCTTCGGCCGTTCCGACGGAAGCGAGATGCGCGCCTATGCGGATTCCCTTTCTCGCCAGTATCTGCGAGCAGACGGCTCCGGCGAAGCAAAGGGGAGCCGTAAGTCTTCCCGAGAAATGGCCTCCGCCGCGGATGTCGTTTGCTCCCCGGTATTTTACGTGAGCGGGGTAGTCCGCGTGGGAAGGCCGGGGGATGTCCAGATGAGGTTCGTAATCGGACGATCGGACGTCACTGTTTTCAATGACGGCGCAAAGAGGCGCGCCGCATGTCGTATCGCCGACCAGTCCGGAAAGGACTGAGGGCTTGTCGCTTTCGGTTCGCGGAGTGGAATAGCGGGTTTTGCCGGGCGCGCGGCGGCCGAGAAATTTTTCGACGGCCGCGAGGTCTATCCGTTCGCCTGCCGGAAGCCCGTCGATCACGACGCCGACCGCGCCGGAGTGCGACTGGCCGAACACGGATACTTTAACTTTCTGTCCCATTGTGGATGACATCGGCCATCCCTCCCAACTTCCTGAAGTCTTCAAAAAAGTGCGGATATGATTTGCTAACCGCTTCGGCCCTGCGGATTATCACTTTGGACTTGCACACCGTCGACGCAACCGCCATTGCCATAACGATGCGATGATCGTTATATCCGTCTACAGTTCCGCCGTCCAGTTCTTTTTTGCCGGTGATTATCAGCCCGTCGTCCAGTTCCCGGACTTGAGCGCCGATACGTGTGAGGCAGTCGGTTATTGCATGCAGACGGTCGCTTTCCTTCAATCTGAGGCGGGACGCGTTGCGAATTACGGTAGTACCGTCGGCGACAGATGCCGCAACCGATAATACTGGGATGAGGTCGGGAATACCGGATGCGTCGATTTCGATGGCATGAAGCGGTGATTGCCTGGCTGCGACGCCGATTCCTTTGCGGTATATAGTGGCGCCCATAGATTGAAGGATATCCGCAATACGAGAATCTCCCTGAACGGAAAACAGGTTCAGTCCGGTGCAGGCCACCTCGCCCGACAAAGCCCCGGCGACAAGCCAGAATGCCGAGTTGGACCAATCTCCTTCGACTTCGGTTTCTCCGGGTGACCGGTATTTTTGCCCGCCGTGTACCTTATAGCCGTTTTCCGTTTTAATGATTGATATGCCGAACCTTTCCATGGAGCAAACAGTCATGTCAATATATCCGGACGATTCAGGAGGCGACGATAGCGAAATACTGCCGCCGGAACCGGTTAGCGGAAGTGCAAACAGTAAACCGGAGACAAACTGCGAGCTGACATTGCCGGGGAGGTTGAAATTGCCTCCCTGCATGGGCCCCTCAACCGTAAAAGGAAGCTTGTCGGAAGAGAAACGGCAGCCGTGCCTTTCCATTTCCTCCAGAAGAGGGGAAAGGGGGCGGTCCGGGAGCCTGCCCCTGCCCGTGAAGGCGGTCCTTTTGCCGAGAGCGGCCGCCACCGGAAGGAGAAAGCGCAGGGTTGAGCCGCTTTCGCCGCAGTCGAGACCGGGACAATCGGCTGAGCGGGGTCCGAAAGAGACAGGTGTTATTCTCATGAGTCCCCGCACGCTCATGTCGACACGGGCGCCAAGCGCTTCAACGCAGCATACGGTCTGGCATATGTCGTCCGATAATGTATCTATTTTAATGGCGGTAGGCGAGTCGGCAAGAGCGGCGCAGATTATGCTCCGGTGGGCGTCGGATTTTGAGGCCACCGCCCGGATCTCGCCGTGAAGCCGGGACGGCGAAATAACAATATCCATCATGAACCCTCCCGTCCAAGACCGGCAAAAACGAGACGCCTGACCTCTCCGACAGGCACCGGATGCAGCTGGCATTTGCCGGGACGTATAGGAATAACGACCGTGATGACATCGCCCATGCGCTTTTTGTCACCGAGCACGGCCGCCGTGATTTGATCTGCGTCGAAGGGGCAGCTTGTCGGCAGGTTGTGTTTATCGAGGACGGCCGCAAGTCTGTCGGAGCTTTTCTCCCGCGCCAGGCCAAGCGACTCGGCGGCCTTCGATATCATGACCATGCCGACGGCGACCGCGTGGCCGTGCGAGATTTCATAACCGCTGCACTTTTCGATCGCGTGTCCGAAGGTGTGGCCGAAATTCAGAAGTTGCCGGGTCCCGCGGTCAAACTCATCATGGAAAACGATTTTTCTCTTGATGTTTATGCATCGTGAGATTATCCTTTCGATTTCCCTGTCTACGGGGCCGCTTTCAAACAACTCGAACAGCTCGAGATCTGATATCATTCCGTATTTAATCGCCTCCGCGACTCCGTCAGCGTAAACTGCCGCGGGAAGCGTATTGAATACGGAGTAGTCGCAGAGCACCATACTTGGCTGCCAGAATGCGCCCGCCAGGTTTTTGCCGGCGGAGAGGTTTACGCCGGTTTTGCCGCCGACGGAGGAATCGATGGCCGCAAGCAGGGTCGTCGGGATCTGGATATAGGCGACGCCGCGCAGATAAATCGCCGCCGCCATGCCGGCAATATCCCCGGCGATCCCTCCGCCGAGCGCCACAAACAGGTCCGAACGAGTGAACCGGTTGTCGGCGGCAAACTCAAGAATGCCGAGAATAGTGTGCATGTTTTTGGAGCGCTCGCCGTGGGTAAAGACATAACGCCGTACGGTAAAACCCGCCTCCAGAAAAGAAACTTCAACGGAATCGCCGTAAATTGCGTCCACAATGTCGTCCGTTATTATCAGAGCCTTGCAGGGGACGATCTTATCAGCCGCGTACTTTCCGGCATTCCCAAGCAGGCCCCGCTCAATAATAACATCATATTTCCGTGACGCTTCAACGGGTATTCTGATCATGGCATGTATTCCTCCCCGTCCAGCAGCATTTTGCGTTCGCTTCCTTCCCTGAGAAGACGCATGATCTCCTCCCGGTTTCCGGACTTTATAGCATCCCTGTATTGGGAAAGCCTTGAAATCAACCCGTCTATCTCCGACGCCAGATAGTGCGCGTTGTCTAGGAACAGCTCGGTCCACATGTGTTCGTTCAGCCGGGCGACTCTTGTCATGTCCCTGTAGCTCCCGGCGGAAAACCCTTTATGGGAAAGCGCGGCGTCGCTTTTTACATACGCGCTGGAGACGACATGCGCAAGCTGCGATGTAAAGGCTATCATCCTGTCATGTTCCTCGGGAGTGGATATCTGTATTTTTGAAAAACCGACAGAAAGACAAAGGTTCCTTGCTTTATCAAGGGCGTCGGGACGAACGCGGGGAGTCGGAGTCAATATCATTGAAGCGTTTTGAAAAAGCGAGCAGCGGGAGTGTTCAAATCCTGAAAACTCTATTCCGGCCATCGGATGGCCGCCGATAAAGGCAAATCCATGTTCTTCAGCGATCTTTTCCGCTTCCGGAACGACGGCCTCCTTGACACCGCAGCAATCCATCACAACGGCTTCTTTCGGGAAACGGGAGGCGTTCTCTTTAATATATGATACCGTATCGGCCGGATAGAGGGCAACGATAATAATGTCACAGCGCGATAAAACATCGCCGTTCAATCTTCCGTCTATTGCATGGTCGAACTCGGCCCTGCGCAATACATCTTCCGATATATCATGCCCGTAGACCTCGTGACAGGTATATTTCTTTATGGCCTTTGCGAATGAGCCTCCGATCAGGCCCAAACCAGCGATTCCGATTTTCATATGCGTCTCCGTTTCTCGTTTTTTCAGGCATCCGCGCATTGCTTATCTGTATGCGTAGGGAAGTATCTGGCGGATGTTGCGGCTCAGTTCGTCGAACGCCTGCGGAGTAAGGGACTGAGGTCCGTCGCAGAGAGCGTGGGCCGGGTCGTTGTGAACCTCTATGATAAGCCCGTCGGCACCGCATGCAACCGCCGCAAGGGCCATCGGCTTTACAAGCCTTGATATGCCGGTGGCGTGGCTTGGGTCCACGATGACCGGAAGATGCGTCATGCTTTTAAGCAAAGGCACCGCGGACAGATCAAGGGTATTCCTCGTTGAAGTTTCGAATGTGCGTATGCCTCTTTCGCATAAAATAACATTATCGTTTCCGCCGGCCAGAATATATTCCGCGCTCATCAGAAGCTCCTGCAGGGTGCTTGAAAGGCCTCTTTTAAGCAATATGGGCTTGCTGATTTTACCGAGTTCCTTCAGAAGCTCGAAATTCTGCATGTTTCTCGCGCCGACCTGGATAACGTCGACCTCTTCAAAGAGAGGCAGCTGCGACGCATCCATGATTTCGGACACTATAGGCAGTCCCGTAGCTTTTTTAGCTTCCACAAGGAGCCTGATGCCCTCTTCCCTGAGCCCCTGGAAGGCATAGGGAGAAGTGCGGGGTTTGAAGGCGCCGCCCCTGAGCATTCCTGCGCCGGAATTTTTAACGCTTACGGCAATCTCAAGAAGCTGCCCGGAGGACTCAACGGAACAGGGCCCCGCTATCAGCAGGAAGTTCCCGCCGCCGATTTTTGCCCCGCCGACATCGATCACAAGATCGTCGGGATGGAACTTTCTGTTTGCGTTTTTATACGGCTCCTGAATGCGCTTTACGTCTTCCACAATATCCAGGGCCAGGAGCATATCCATGTCGACCACCGACGTTTCGCCGATCAGCCCCAGTATCGTCTTGCTTTTCCCTTCGGAATAGTGTATTTCCAGGTTCAGGCTTTTCAGCCAGTTGATAAGATTTTCGAGCTGTTGTTTATCCGGATTGCTCTTCAGGATAATAATCATATCGAACCACCTTTAACATTGTGAGGTAACTAAAAACGGCTCCGCAGCCGGTTAAGCTGCGAAGCCTTGCTATTCGTATACTTATGGATATCGAATAATAAGCTTTATACCTTTCCAGCAGCATAACCCGAAGAAGCCTTATTATTAAAGTAATAATAAATAAAGCTAAAGTAAAAGTATGCTGCTGTAAAAAGGCGGCTGACCATATTTCGCTCCCTTAAAGGTTTGGAATATTTTGCGCTATAATAGCACATTTATTTAAACATGTAAAGAGGTAAAATACAAATTGCCCCAAAAAGTTTGGGATCGCCCGGCGAGTCCTTAAAATCGGCGCGCCGCTCAATTCATTTCAGGCGCATAACGGGAAACCGACAGCATTCCCCCGCACTTGCAGCGATATCTCTCAGGGTTACGCACAAGCTTTGACATCCGGGCCCTTTTTATCTCGGCGCCGCAATTTTGGCATACCAGCACATACCTTACGGGTATAGTGTTTGCAATACCCAAAGCCTCATGCGTCTGTGTTCTTGATATCTGATAGCCGTAAGCGGCGTTCATTTTTCCGGCGTATTGCTTCCAGCGGCCGCCGTGATTCCTGCAGCCGCGGCATGTGTGAAGGATCTCATGCGCGAGCGTTTGCCTGCAGGATGCTTCGGGGGCGTCGATAAGCTTGTCGGAGAGTTCGATTATATAATTGCCTCCCTTTTTTATGCAGCAGCCGAAACGTGTCTTGGCTCTGGAGTTTATGACGACGTTCGGTTCTATCCTGCACGACACGGGAATATTCAAGGCTTTTGCCTCGGCAATCACAACCTGCAGCAGCCGGTCCGCATTGTTCAATCCCTATTCCGCCTTATAACATTGTATTTTGCAAAGCGCAGCATTGTTCTCATTATATCATTGGCCTTGGAGTTCCGCAATGATGACAAGCAGAACAACCGGCGAGCAACGCGCCGATTCGTTCTCGTGAGGAACCGGAAGAAGGTGTGGCGGCCTTCTTTACAATATCCGATTTATCTGGTAATCTATGAATGAGCAAGGCAATATAATGTGAAATTCGGTCGAAAAAGACGGGACGGAGAAAAAATGAAGGAATATCTGGTTCAGGGGACCACGCTCCCCGAGGCATATCACAGCGCGCTTGTCATCCTCCACAAGGAAGGTGAAACTGTTCCCTGCCCGGACTACGATACAAACCAAAAGGAAGTATCCATGACAATCGAGGTTCTGAAGCCTCTGGAGGAACCGATGATCAGCCGTCTTTTCATCGGGGGCTACAGCGAGCTTGAGCAATACAGGCAGGAAATTCTTGACGGGATCCTGGATTTTGAGATCGAAGCCGGGAACTGGGAATATACTTATCACAGCCGGATAGCGGAACAGCTCCCGTTTATTTACAGAGAGCTGAGGCGCAACCCGGATTCCAGAAGAGCCGTGATCGATGTCCGCGACTGGAAGCATGACACTCGCGAAGGGAACACATCACCCGCTTGTCTTCAGCATATTCAGTATTTCATACGGGGAAACAAGCTCCATTGCAAGGTCCTGTTCAGGTCGAACGACGCGGCGAAGGCAACCTTCATGAACGCGTTTGCCCTCATATGCCTGCAAAAGAAGATTGCGGAGGAGCTGGGGTATGAAGTCGGCACCTATACGCACAGGGCCAACAGCTTTCACGTCTACGAAAGGGACTATGACCTGCTGAAGGGTTATGTCGAAAGGCTGGAAGCGGGGTTGCCTACCACATTTGACTATGTCGGCGAATGGGATGAGCTTATGGAAGAAGCCAGGCCTAAGATCGCACAGAATGTCGAGTTATTGAAAAAACGCAACCAGCAATCAAATTAAGCAGCAAACGACGGAAACACCCTCTTTTCCGCGATAGTCTTCGGACAAGCGGAAAACAAGGGTGCATTTTTTGACATTAAACAACCTTGTCTTCTCTTAAAATCGCGTACATGGAGCAATCGCATATGCCTTGGTTGTTTTTGTCTGATTTACGCATAGTGCCCTCGTACTTCATGCCGCACTTTAACATCACTTTTCCGGAGTTGGGATTGCGGGGATCATGTCTTGCCTCGATGCGGTTTGCGCCGACCTCCTCGAAAAAGAAACGAATGACTTCGGCCAACGCTTCGGATGTATAACCGCGGCGCCACCACTTCCGGCCGATGCAATACCCGATCTGCACCATGCCGATGTCATCATCCATTTTTACAACGGCGATAGAACCGATAGGCTCATTCAGCTCCTTCGGCACAATAGCCCATTGGTAATATCCCGGATTTGCGTACTCCGGGATCCAGCTTTCGAGAACTTTCGCGGAAATTTCCGCGTTGCTGTGGGTGGGCCAGGTGAGGTATTTTGTGACTTCGCTGTCGCTTGCCCAGTTGTTGAACATTGCTTCGGCATCATTTTTATCGAACCGGCGCAATAACAGCCTGTTTGTGTGAAGCTCTTTCGTCCCCAAATGATTCATAACATATGGCTCTCCTTTCAATCTACGATTTTCCTTGAGGTTTTTCTGCCGATATACATCAAGTGTTCCGACCATGACAGGAGTTCTTCGCGTTCGCACAGCTTTTCGCTGATATCGACAAACGAATTAATTATCTCCGGTGAGCAGGCATAAATCCTATCCTCATTCAGAGTCATAATTCCTTCCTGACCGAAAAAGTGCAGTTTTTCAAGCGGGAATTTATCCATGAAGGCAAGCGCTTCCCGGGGCTGCGCAAAAAATGCTTTTGTGAAAGCGTCGCCCGCATAGCTTGTGCCGTTCAGAAGGCTTTCCCGATAGGCTGTCTCCGCAGGATCATCCGAACTGATCAGATCCGGTTGGTACTTTGTCATATAAATAAGGTTGGAATACATGCTGATAAACGATACATATATCAGGCCGCCCGGTTTCAGCAGGCCCAATGCGGCGTTCATGGCCCTGACACGGTCACCCTCGTCGAGCAGATGGTACATAGGCCCCATAAGAAGAACGTGATCGAATTTGTCGTTCACAAGACTGTCCGCATATCTTGCGTCCCCGCACACCGCCTTAATGCTCAGCTGTTGCTCCTTCGCCCTTTCTTTTGCGAATCTGACATTCTCGTCGGAAAGGTCGAGAAGCGTAACATCGCAGCCCTTTTTGGCCAGGTGGAGCGAATACCTTCCCGGACCGCCGCCGATGTCAAGCACTTTTTCACCGGGCATTACATAGCGGTCGAGAAAACGCGCGGTCAGCAGGAACTCGGGCCTGCCGGCGATTCTGTTCCATTCGGATTCCACGGAGCCGTTGTAAAAGCTCCTTACTTCTTCTGTGATTTCCACGGCATATTCCTCCTTATAATCAAAAGCGGTGTAAGCCCTTTGAAAGCTTACACCGCGTAAATCCCATTGCAGACAGTCTTTTTTTCGGATACTCAGACTATTCTTTTAGATATGGATACGACAATGTAAGCCCGACCGGATGCAATCCCATTGCATCTGCACCGCGCATACCTGCGTTTCCCATATTCATGTTCGGCGAGGCCATGAATATTGTCATTGTCGCTCCTCCGATTTTGAAATTTTTACAAGTATAGCACTATCCGAATTTAAAAGCAAGAAAAATTTACATAAATAAAAAACGGCATTGAGGGTTTCAACAGCCGCCTGTGCCGGTATTTGCAGAATAACACAACATATGCGAACATCAGTAATCCTTTATTGAAATACATCGGTCAGTTTGATACACTAACGGTAGGATTTACGAAAATGAGATTCAGTTTTCCATAGTTTATTGGAAGGAGAGCAATATGAAGCTAATAAAAATGTTCCCGTCGCCCGAACGCGAAAACGTAGTTTTGGAGGGTTATATACCGGAGCTTTCGGATCGAAGCGGAATGCGCGTTCTTCCGGCGATACTGATCCTCCCGGGCGGCGCTTATCGCTTTATTTCTCCCGGCGACGGGGAAGAGGTGGCTCTGCGGTTTTGCGGAGAGGGATATGCATGTTTTGTGCTGCACTACTCCGTAGGAGACGACGCGAGTTTTCCGAAACCGCTGCAGGACGCGTCAAGGTCGGTTTGGCTGATACGGAAACATGCGGAGGAGTGGCATATAGATCCCAGGCGAGTAGCACTGATGGGGTTTTCCGCGGGTGCGCATCTTGGCACCGCCCTGGCTACTATGTGGCATTATCCGGAGCTGCAAAGCGATGATATGCCGGAGGGAGGCAACCGGCCGGACGCATGTGTTTTCGGTTATACTCCGACGACCTTCGAAGGCTTTGAGGAGAAGGCGAAGAAGGACGGGATGCCTTTCGTGCCCGGGCGGCATCTTAACGTTCTCGGAGAAGGCCGGTTTGCGGATATAGCAAGTCTCACGACGCATAGGCTGGTGGACAAAATGACGCCTCCCGCTTTCTTGTGGAAGACAACCTCCGATTATCCCGAGAGCAGCTTTTTGTACGCTCAGGCTTTGAAGGAAGCGGGCGTTCCGTATGAAGTGCATGTGTTTACCGACGCAAAACGCGCCGGAGGATTGTGCAACCGCGGAGGTTATGCCGCGAATACGCAAATGTGGGTCCAAATGTCGCTAAACTGGCTTTCAATGGTTATGGGATAACAGACGTTTTCCATTTTGCTGCGCATGCGGCAAAATGGGCAAAAATCAATAATAATCAGCAATAATGAAGGAGAGATGGATGAATGAAAGTCCTTTTAATAAACGGCAGCCCAAACGCCAAGGGTTGTACATATACGGCTCTAAGAGAAGTTGGGAAAATCCTGAATGAACAGGGTATCGAAACGGAAATGATCCATATCGGTAATAAGGATATAAGAGGATGCTTAGGATGCCGCAAGTGTAAAACCACGGGGAAATGTGTGTTTGACGATATCGTAAATGAAACGGCGGCAAAGCTTGAACAGGCCGACGGTATCGTGATCGGTTCCCCGGTGTATTACGCATCGGCAAACGGCACCCTTGTGGCTTTTCTGGACCGGCTTTTCTACAGCAGCCCCGCCGATAAAACCATGAAGGTTGGAGCCGCCGTTGTGTCCGCCAGAAGGGGAGGGTGTTCCTCAACCTTTGACCAGCTCAACAAGTATTTCACAATCTCAGGTATGCCCGTAGCCTCGAGCCAATACTGGAACAGCGTTCACGGCAATACTCCCGATGAAGTGTGCAAGGATGAAGAAGGATTGCAGATCATGCGCACATTGGGACGGAACATGGCGTTCCTGATCAAAAGAATCGCATTGGGAAAGGAAAAATTCGGTCTGCCCGAAAAAGAACCGCGTGTAGGCACCAATTTTATCAGATAATTAACTTAACGTATTTTAAAATTGAGGAATATGAAAGGTGATAGCATGATACCAACCCCCGCACAGGCACGTGAAATTCTTGAAAAATACAACAAGGAGCCGTTCCATCTGCATCATGGCGAGACGGTGTCCGGCGTCATGGGATGGTTTGCCCAAAAGTACGATCCCGGGAACGTTGATTTCTGGCGTACGGTCGGCATGCTCCATGACATTGATTTTGAGCTTTACCCGGAACAGCATTGCGTCAAGGGTATCGAACTGATGAAAAACGAAGGCATTGATGATATTGTAATCCGGTCCTCGCTCAGCCACGGATGGGGTATGACTAATACGCCTTACGAGCCGGAAAGCACTATGGAGAAGCTGCTTTTTGCCGTCGACGAACTGACCGGGCTGATAGGCGCGGCGGCTTTGATGCGTCCGAGCAAAAGCGTATCCGATATGGAGCTTTCCAGCCTAAAAAAGAAGTATAAGGATAAAAAGTTCGCCGCCGGCTGCTCCCGGGATACTATCGCAAAGGGAGCCGAAATGCTCGGATGGGAGCTTGATACGCTGCTGGAGCAGACTTTGGAGGCAATGAAGGCAATAGAGAAGCGGTAACCCCCACTACGCATGGATTAATATGTCTATTCCTCCGCTCTGAGTATTGCCTGAACGGCATGGCTGTTTATTATTCGCAGAGAGACGGAAGCTCCGATAAACCAGCACAGCATAAACAGGCAAAAAAGCTTTAAGCTTAAAAAGACGTTTTCCCTGACAAGCAGCTTCCATATTGCGATGCCTGCAACGGATCCCGTAATGCATAATGCAGCCTGCTCAATGAAAAAACTCAGGAAGGCTGTAATCTTTGAAGTACCCAAACTGTGCATGATCGCTATTTCCTGTTTGCGCAACTGAATCAATATAAATGGGATTAAGCCGCCGAGCAATATAACCATCAGATAATAACAGGGAATGTGTGGTCTATATACCATAAACGCTGAGACACAGAGCTATGCGTACTTAAGAAGCTTAAGTGAAGTAAAAAGATTGCAGCCAAAAGAAACTTGCTGCAATCTCTAGTATTGTAGTTTTTAATAGCGATATAATTAATTTTCAGTCCCTTTTTTGAAAATAAAATCCCTACGAACAGAATTATGTCTGGTTCGTAGGGATTTTTACTGGTCCGAGTGACAGGAGTTGAACCTGCGGCCTCTTGAACCCCATTCAAGCGCGCTACCAATCTGCGCCACACCCGGATGTCAGCTTAAAAATAATACCACACAAGAATCCCCGTGTCAAGCAGAATATGATGCCAGACGCCGCCGTTGCGGGCCGGTCCCTGCGCCTTGCGATGAGAGGTTCATTATGGTAAGATGGTTGCAAAGCATTCCGTCTTCAGTATTGCAATGGTTGGAGGTCTGGCAGATGCCCGGAAAATACACGATAAGCGAAGAGACGGCCGAAAAGATACGGCGGGACAGGGAAATTATGCGAAAAGCGACGCCCCTTGCCGCGCGGGATGAGGAATGCGTGCGGAGGAACATGAACTTCGACCGTCCGAACGTCCTGCGCCCGGCATTTGCGCGCGATGTGGACAAGGTGCTTAACAGCAAGTATTATAACCGTTTGTCCGATAAGACGCAGGTTTACTCGTTTTATCACAATGACGATATAACCAGGCGGGCCCTGCATGTTCAGCTGGTATCGAGAGTTGCCAGAAACATCGGATATGCTCTCGGCCTGAATCTGGACCTGATCGAGGCCATCGCCCTGGGGCACGATATCGGACATACTCCGTTCGGACATGCGGGGGAGAGCTTCTTAAACAGGCTGTACCATGAACATACCGGACGATATTTCAACCACAACGTCCACAGCGTCCGGGTGCTGGACGGATTGCTCGAGCTTAACCTTAGCCTTCAGACTCTTGACGGGATTTTGTGCCATAACGGCGAGATGAGCCTGTCGATGTTCGCTCCGGCGGAACTGAAGAGCTTTGACGAGTTTGACCGGAAGGTCGAAAGATGCTATGTCGACAAGGAGGCAATCGGGCATCTGGTTCCCAACACGCTTGAGGCCTGCGTCGTCAGGATATCCGATATGATCGCATATATCGGAAAGGACAGGCAGGACGCCTATAAAGCGGGTTTCGGGGATAACGTCAGGATGATTGCCGAAGGAGCCTTGGGTTCTAACAACACATATATAATAAACACACTTATTAATAATATCGTTGACAACAGCTATGGTAAGCCGTATATAAAACTGGATCGCGAATATCACAAGGAGCTGGAGCGTTATAAAGAGGAGAACTACGCCAAGATATACCTGATACCCGAGCTTAAATCAAAATATGACGAAGTGGTCAGCGAGATGTTCGACCAGATGTACCGTAAACTGCTTAACGACGTAAAAAGAAAGGATACCGGCTCAATTATATACCGGCATCACATTCAAGACATAGTAAATTATAAACGAAACTACGTAAAGTCGTCAGTAGACTATACTTCGGAGGAACCGAACCAGATTGTGGTGGATTATATCGCCAGCATGACGGACGATTATTTCCTGGCTCTCTATGCTTATCTGTTCCCCGAGAGCAAACTGAGGATAGAATTCAAGTCATACTTTGACGATTGAAAATCTAAAGTATCGACACATGCCGGCCTTCAACCTTCAAACGTCCTTCGCAGAACAGGGAGACCGCTTCGGGCAGGATGACCCACTCGGCTTCGCGCATGACGCGGAGCTGAAGGGTTTCGGGTGTATCATCCTCGCGGACGTCGACCGCCTTTTGCAGAATGATGGGGCCGCCGTCGCACTCTTCGTTGACGAAATGGACCGTCGCGCCGGTGAGCTTGACGCCGTACTCGAGGACGCGCTCATGGACGCGGAGCCCATAAAAGCCGTCGCCGCAAAACGCGGGAATGAGCGAGGGATGGACGTTGATGACACGGTTTTCATAAATCTGCGTGAAAACCGGCGAGAGGATATATAGGAAACCGGCAAGAACCACAAGCCCGATATCGCGTTTTTGAAGCTCCGCAAGAATCGCCTCAGTGAAAGCCCGGCGGTTCTTGTAATTTTTTCTGGGGACGACGCAGCTTTCAATTCCCGCGGCGGAAGCCCTTTCGAGCGCATATGCGTCCGGCGATGAAGAGAGGACGAGCGAAAGCCGGCCGTTTTTGATGCGTCCGTCCCGTTCGGCGTCAATAAGAGCCTGAAGGTTCGTTCCGCCGCCCGATACCAATACAGCTATATTTACCATAATTCGACCGCCGTGTCGCCCTCTTCGCAGGCTCCTATGATATAGGGGTGCTCGCCGATCTCGGCAAGGGCGCACATCGCCTTTCCGGCGTCGGCGGCGTCGACGGCCATGATGAGGCCGATGCCCATGTTGAAGGTGTTGAACATGTCGCGCGACGAAATATTGCCGGCTCTTTGGATAATATCGAATATCGGAAGGCCGGGGAAGGAATGGGTGTCGATTTTCGCGCGCACGCCGTCGGGGAGCATGCGTGGAATATTTTCGTAGAACCCGCCGCCGGTAATATGTGAAACGGCTTTTATCCTTACCTTCTTTGAGAGGTGACGCAGTGCCGGAACATAGATCTTTGTAGGCTTGATGAGTTCCTCGCCGAGGGTGCAGGAGAGGTCGTCATAACGCACGTTCAGCTTTTTCTCGTCGATGCCCAGGACCTTTCTTATCAGTGAAAAGCCGTTCGAGTGGACGCCGGAGGATGACAGTCCGATAAGCACGTCGCCTGCACGGACCGAGCTTCCGTCGATAATCCTGCTTTTGTCGACGACACCGACGCAAAAGCCGGCGAGGTCATATTCGTCTTCAGCGTAGAAACCCGGCATTTCCGCAGTTTCGCCGCCTATCAGGGCGCAGCCCGCGATTCTGCAGCCCTCCGCGATGCCCGAGACGATGGATTCGACCTTTTCGGGATAGTTTTTGCCGAGCGCTATATAATCGAGGAAGAACAGCGGCTTTGCCCCGCTGCATGCAATGTCGTTTACGCACATGGCAACGCAGTCGATTCCGACGGTGTCATGCTTATCCATCAGGAAAGCGATCTTCAGCTTGGTGCCGACGCCGTCGGTGCCGGAGACGAAAACCGGTTCGTCCATACCGCTCAGATCGGGCGCGAACATGCCGCCGAACCCGCCGAGACCTCCGATAACGCCAGGAATGTACGTGCTTTCGACATGCTTTTTGATGCGGTCCACTGCCTCGTAGCCGGCGGTAACGTCGACGCCGGCCATGGCGTACGCTTCGCTTCTGCTCCCTTTCAAACTCTGATTCTCCCTTCCTGTAAATATCCGATCTCGCCCGTGCCCGGAACGGGATTGTTCCCGGTAAAGCACGCGTCGCAGTAGCCGACCTTCAGGTTTTTCATGACTTGCGCAACATCATCAAGGTCAAGGTACATAAGCGAGTCGACCCCGATCAGTTCCGCAATTTCATTTACGGAACGGTTGTGCGCAGCCAGCACCTCCTCGCTGGGGATGTCGGTGCCATAGTGGCAGCGGTGAAGGAACGGAGGAGACGATATGCGCATATGCACCTTGGTTGCGCCCGCTTCGCGGAGAAGAGAAACTATATGCGCGCAGGTGGTGCCGCGGACAATGGAATCGTCCACCATGACCACGCTCTTTCCCCTTACGGTGGAGGCAAGGGTGTTAAGCTTTATGCTCACGGCCTTTTCCCGTTTCTCCTGCGTAGTCTGGATAAAGGTGCGGCCGATGTAACGGTTTTTAACAAGTCCTACGGCATAGGGGACTCCCGATTCGAGAGAATAGCCGAGGGCCGCCGAAAGGCCGGAGTCGGGGACGCCTATGACTATGTCCGCCTTTACGTTGTCGCGCCTCGCAAGAGCCCGGCCGTAGTCCTGGCGGACAAGCTCGACCGATAATCCGTCGATGACGCTGTCCTGCCTTGCGAAATAGACAAACTCGAATATACAGAGTGAAGTTTTAACTTTTACTTCGGAATGGAAGGATGTGACCTTCCCGTCCTCGACCACTATAATTTCGCCCGGCTCCACGTCGCGTATGAAGCGGGCGCCTATGGCGTCTAAGCCGCAGGATTCCGACGAAAAAACGACGGAGGATCCGAGCATGCCCATGCAGAGGGGGCGGAAGCCGTAGGGGTCGCGTGCGGCTATAAGTTTTTTGCCGCTGAGGATCACCATGGAATATGCGCCCGCGACATATTGCATTATGTTCTTTACGGCCTGTTCCATGACGGGTGTCTTCAGGCGCTCGCGAACAAGCATGTAGGCGATGACCTCGGCGTCGTTTGTCGTTTGGAAAATCGCGCCCTGCATTTCGGCGTTGTGGCGAAGCTGCGCTCCGTTGACCAGTGTGCCGTTGCAGGCGATCGACATCGAACCGTTTATGTGCGTTACTGTGATGGGCTGCGCGTTTATCGAGCTTGACTCGGAGGAGGAAGAATAGCGTACGTGCCCGATTGCCATGCTGCCCCGGAGGGAGCCGAGGGTGCGGTCGTCGAAAACCTCGGGAACAAGTCCGCTTTTTTTGATCACATGTATTTGTCCTCCCTGAGACGTCGCAATTCCGCAAGACTCCTGGCCCCTGTGCTGCAGTGCGAAGAGAGCCAGATATGTCTCGACCGCGGGATTGAACGAATCTTCGGGGGAAACCGAAATGCCGAAAACGCCGCATTCTTCGCCGGGCTTGTCAAAGCGATCGGCAGCTAAATAATTCATGGTGCCTTTTTACCTCCACTGTTTTGCGGGATATCGGGGTGCATGTTTTATAACGCTGCACGGTTTTACTCGCCCAGAAGCCTGCGCAGGATTTCGTAATAGGCGTCCTCGACGCCGCCCATATCGCGGCGGAAGCGGTCCTTATCGAGTTTTTCGCCTGTTTTTGAATCCCAGAAACGGCAGGTGTCGGGGGTAATTTCGTCGGCGAGTATGATTTTGCCGTCGGGAAGCTTGCCGAACTCGAGCTTAAAGTCGATAAGCTCTACGCCGACCGTTTTAAGGTATTCCGTCAGAAAATCGTTGATTTTCAGGGCGTATGATGAGATTGTGTCGATTTCTTCCCTGGTTGCGAGCCCCATCGCATAGATGTGATATTCGTTGACCATGGGGTCTCCGAGCTCGTCGTTCTTATAGCAGAATTCCAGAACCGTCGACCTGAGCTTTGTTCCCTCCGGAAGTCCAAGGCGTTTTGACAGCGATCCGGCGGCTATATTCCTAACAATGACCTCGAGAGGAACTATGCCGACGCGGAGGACGGCGGTATCGGTGGCGGAGAGCTCCTTTACCACATGGGTCGGTATGCCTTCCTTTTCAAGGAGACTCATAAGGTGGTTCGATACGCGGTTGTTTATTGCGCCTTTGCCTTCGATGGTGCCTTTTTTCAGGCCGTTGAAGGCGGTCGCGTCGTCCTTGTACGAGACGATGCAGATTGACGGGTCCTCGGTTGAATAGACTTTCTTTGCTTTGCCCTCGTAAATAAGATCAATCTTTTCCATGGGTGCGAATCTCCTTGTCTTTTATTTCTACTTCCCTCGCCATATCCTCTTTGAAGCGGGCAAGTTTTTTCGCAATTTCTTCGTCGGACAGCGACAAAATCTGAGCCGCGAGTATGGCGGCGTTTTCGGCGCCGTCGATGGCGACGGTGGCGACGGGAACCCCTTTCGGCATCTGGACGGTTGAGAGCAGGCTGTCAAGTCCGTCGAGCGTGGATGATTTGATGGGAACGCCGATGACGGGAAGGGTTGTGCCGGCCGCCAGGACACCCGCGAGGTGCGCCGCCTTTCCTGCGGCGGCAATAATTACACCGAACCCATTTTGCCGTGCGGACGCGGAAAAATCCGATGCCACGGCAGGAGTTCGGTGTGCGGAAATTATTCTAATTTCGTACGGTATTCCGAAGGATTGCAAAATGGCTGCGGCCGGGCGCATGACGCCCATATCGCTGTCTGATCCCATTACGATCGCAACTTTCCTCATGACAGTGGTTCCTTTCGTACAGGCATTCTTGCAAGAAACAGTTATGAATCATAAAACCTCGTTAAGCAATGATACGTGATCATGTTTAACGAGTGTTTACAAGGAAATATTACAATGAATGAGATAATAAATCAACCGATTTCGGACAAATCGAAAAAGATTGTGGACAATAACAAGCTAAACAGTCAAAGCGTCCGCCGAAGTTATTACAAATGACGGATAATTCTGGATAGAAAAAGGCACTGCCGCACCAGTGCCGAAGCCTGTGCGCCAGTGCCTGCAATCATGCCAGAATGCCGTTTCTGCGCAGGATTTCCCTCATTTCGGATACGCGGGAGTCCCATGAGCAAGCTTTGCCGAGTTCGCGCCGCCGCTGGGTATGCCAGTTGCTCCTTTCCCTGATGGCGGCGGAGCATTTTTCAACAAACTCGTCGGGAGTGGAGGCTATATATACAACGTCCGCGAATTCCTGGACCTGTTCCGGCTGCGGCGTCGATACGATGGGCTTTCCGGTGGCCAGATACTCGTAAAATTTCAGGGGACTTACGTCCCTGGAAAGATCGCCCGGTTTGAAGAGGTTCAGGCAGACATCGAAATATGCGAGATAATTAACCATGTCCTTATAATTTTTTCTGCCGAGCATATGTACGTTTGGGAGCCCCTCAAGCTCGCTTGTATCCACTCCGGGAAGGGGCGAGCCGATAAAAACGAACGACCATTCCGGATGCTTCTTTGCGGCATACGCGACAAGTCCGTAATCGATGCACTCCTGAAGAGCGCCCGTAAATCCGAGCACCGGCTTCTGGATGGTGAACATGTCGTCCGGAATGGGGAGCGCCGGATCGTCCACGCGGCTGAAAAGCTCGTAGTTTGCGCCGTTGGGGATAAGGAAGGTGTTTTCGTTGATTTTCCGCAGCGTCTCATAGAGGCCCTTAGCCGTCGCGAACACGACGTCGCATTTTGACGCGAGGTCGGACTCCATTTTGTCTACAACGGCGGGATTTATCAGTCCGGGATAGCCGGAGTGGCGGTCGACGCAGTCGTACACGAGCGATTTATGCGGTATAAGGTCCACCGCGTCCGCGCTTGAGGGATGGTATATCCAGAGGACGGGATCGGTGAAGCCGTGCTTTTTCATCTTGGAACGGACGAAAGCCGCAAGGCGGCGCTGATTTATTTTATTTATGGACCTGTATTTATTGTAGAAAGGGAGAACGGGGGGCATGGCATAAACCGTGACGTTCTCCATGGGGTGCTCTCCGTCGTTCTTATACTTTGAAATCCTTTCCGACGCCGATTTGTCTTTGAAAGGGGCGAGCATTGTTACGGGAGGGTCGAAATACAGTATTTCGGCATCCTTGATTCTTCCCATGACCTGCTGCTTGCGGGTGGGCATTCCCTGCCAGTTTGATGTGGAAAGACAAACGATTTGATGCATATGATAACCCCCTATAATGTTTTGCCAAGCAATCTGCGCGCTGTTTCTCGGTTTTTCCGTTCCATTTCCCGAAGCTCGGATACGGCCTTCCGCAACTCGCCGCGATCTTTCTTTACTGCCCTGTCTATGAGCTCGACAAGCTGTTCGTATGTGACATCGTCTATGTGCGTGAAAAGGTCGTGAGCCATGTACCGCAGAAATGAGCTTATCTTTGAATCATAAGCCACACCGACGAGAGGAACGCCCTGGCCGGCCGCAAATATCAGGCCGTGCAGGCGCATTGATACCACGACCTCCATCCTGGCAAGCATTCCGATGATTGTCCGCGGGTTTCTGATTTCTCTGACGATTTGATAAGGCGCTTTCATGCTCTTTGATGCCAGCATGGCGGCGTTTATATCCTTCGGGGGTTCTATCGGAACGAAGACGGGACCGAGACCGTACCGCTCGTACGCATAATCCGCCGCCCTCCCGAAAATCTCCGCCTTGTCCCCATAAGACGGCCAGTTTCTGAGGATGAAGCAGATATACCGGCCGCCGGGGGAGAGCCCGTTAGCCAGCATGGCGCTGTCGACGGTGCTCTCAGGCAAAGGCGGGAGAATGAGGGCGGGGTCGGCGGCGAGGATGATTTCGGGTTTGGTCACCCCGAGCCTCATGAGCTCTTCACGGGACTCGGATTCTCGCAGAGTGATTGAACGGACGAAGCGGTTAAGCACCCTGGCGGTCAGTCTGCGGTTGAAAGGCTTTGTGACCGGCCCTATGCCGCATCCGTACATCATGACGCTGCAGCCGAGCAGATGGCCGAGCCATATTGTGTAAAGGTAAAAGAAGAGCGAGCGGGTCGAGGTTATGTCCTGCATGAGGTTTCCGCCGCCGTTGATGTACAGGCGGCTGTGAAGGAAGGCATGGATATGCGCGAAAGGATTGAAGGTATAGTGTGAATCGACCCGGTAATTAAGACGCGTGATTTTCGGTGTGCGCGACAGCACGCGGATGCGGAGATCGGGATCGATCTCGTTTATCTCGGAAACAATGGCTTCAAGTATTGCGTCGTCGCCCGCGTTGCTCTTTCCGTAGGAGCCGCATATTGTGACGCAGCGCTTTTTGCCGCGGGTTTCGGCGCGCCTGAGAAGGATGCGGTATATCTCGAGCTGGCGGGATATGGTGGCTCCGATGGAAAACTTCTCGGAGGCTTTTTCGTAGATCAGATCCCCGAACCTGCGGCGGAGGTCCGGATCGCCGCCAAGCCGGATCAGAAGCGAAGCGAGAGTGTCCGCGTCGCCGGGATCAAACAAAAAACCGTTAACGCCGTGGTCAATGAGCAGCGGTATGCCCCCCACGCGCGAGCTGATGGTGGCTTTCCTGCAGCGTGCGCCTTCCGTGACCGCGTAGGGGAATGTTTCGGATACCGATGTCAGCAGGTTTATGTCAATGCTGCGATAAAATCCGTCTATGTCGTCGATCCATCCCGCAAAGCAGACACGGTTCGATATTTTCAACTCGGCCGCGAGCGCTTTCAGAAATGAGGCCTGTTCGCCGTCGCCGGCTATTATAAGCTTCATGTTTTCGGGTGTGCGGGCAAAAGCGCGCAGCAGCGTCGGTATATCCTTGACGGGGTCAAGGCGCACCGCAATGCCGCAGACGACGTCGCCTTCCGAAACCTGCAACCCATAAGACGACAGGTACTCGTATCTGTCGATCTCTCTCGGGGCGAGGTTGAAATCAAGGCCGTTATAAATGGAAAAAAGGCCGTACGGGGAAAAACCTCTTGAAACCAGAATTTCGGCCAGGGGATCGGAAACGCAGATGCGGTTCTTGATTATTCGCAGAGCGATCCGGTTTATGTTGCCGAAGACGAGATTCCCGAGCGGACGGCCCATATAGTCTTTGCGATAATCGGAATGGACGGTTGTCACAACCAGGGCGCGGCAGAAGATTTTTAGAAGCGCACCCATCATATTGCCCTTTGCCCCATGACAGTGGACAATATCAAAGCCGCCCCTCTCGTAAGTGAGGCGCAGCAGGTTAAAATCCTTTATAATATTGCCTGTCGCGATAACCCTGGTGGGGATCCCCATTGCGCGGGCTTCCTCGGCGAAAGGACCTTCGCGAAGAGGAACGAGGAGAATCTCGGCATGGGGGATGAGCCCGGTGAGGAGCGATAAAACATGGGTTTTTGCGCCACCGGCGTCGCCTCCGCCGATCACGTGAAGAATTTTCATACATTCACACCTGTCAGCAAAAATACGACCGAACTGTCTTGTGGACAAGGCATTTTTATTATACAATAGAGCGGTAGACGGGTCAAGCACCCAAAACAGAAGGAGGTTTTCGCGTCTGATGAAAATTGTTAATGAAAAGGGCAAGCTTTTCGGCCTGATAAACGTCGTCGACTTGCTTGTTTTGATCTTTATCCTCGCGGTGGCAGGCGGCATCGCATGGAAGATATTCGGAAACCAGATACAGCAGATTACCGCTCCCACTGTGGAGGTAACTTATGTTGTCCGCATCAGCGACGCATCCAAGGTCATATACGAAAACGCAAAGGACATGACGTTTCCCCAGCAGATTGCAACCAGCAGCGGAGCGGTACAGGACGCTTACCTGCTGAAGATAGAGACGGCCCCCGCCGAATCGTCCGTCATGACCGACGACGGGAGAATAGTAACTGCGGTGGACGACACGAAAACCGACATCATCTGCACCATCAAGGCAAAAATAAACAACGGAGCCGTTCTGAAGGTGGGAACCCAGGAAGTTCAGGTCGGGAAAAGCCACATAGTAAAGACAAAGCTTTTTGAAATGATCGGAACCATCGAATCACTCACCCTTGTCGAACCCGACTGACGTACGGTCGGTGCAGACCTGAGGAAGGGAGTGTGATTTGTTGCTAAAAAAGCTCTTTGCCGGAAGCGCCCTTGTCCAATGTGCGCTTCGGCTGCGCGATTTATATCAGTACAGCTTCATTACGCTGATTATTAATACCGTCAGGAATGCCTACGGGACTTCCGTTTTCAAGCGCATATGGGAGCGAATTTTCGGCTGTTCCGATACGTCCACAAGGTTCTCGGGCTGGTCCGCGTTTCTCACGCGATTCAACTCGGCCCTGGCCAGAGGAGGAAGGGTGATCCGCGACGCCGCGGAAAACAGCGTTCCTGCGCGGATATGGAAGTCGAACGCTTTCAGGAACAGCCTTTTATTCCGCATTTTTTTCAGCAGGGGAACAAACAGGCTGATCATCGTTATTTTCGCGCTGTATTTGCCGATCGACTATCTGCTCCGCACCTATTCGCCGGTCGCGGCGGTTTCCTCGGCCTGGGATGAGGCCTTCCTGATTTTCGGGTTTTTATATGTGCTGTTCAGGCGCATGTTCGCAAAGAGGGCACTGCCGTCCCGCGCAAATCCGTATGACGTACCGCTTTTACTGTTTATCGGCATCGGCTTTATGCTGCTGTGCATCGTTTCACCTTATATAAAGATTGCTATAGCGGGCTATAGAGCTGTGGTGCAGTACATGCTCTGGTTCTTTATCCTGACCCGAGTAATTGAAAACGACGGTGATATAATCGCATTTTGCGGCACTATTATTGCAACATCGATCCTGATAGCCCTGCATGGAATTTACCAGTATATTATCGCCGTACCGATACCGTCCAATTGGGTGGCTCAGGCGGAAATGGGCGTACGCACCCGCGTGTTTTCTATTCTCGGCAGTCCGAACGTTATGGGCTCATATATGGTCATGTTCGCGCCGCTGACGGCCGCGTTCGCATATAAGCTAAAACCCCTTTGGGCAAAGGTTGTCATGTGGTGCTTTACTTTCCTGATGTGCTTTGCCTGCCTGTTCACTTTTTCCCGCGGAGCATGGTTTGGGATGGCCGTCGCCATATTTATCTTTGCGCTTTACATGGACAGGAAGCTTATCGCTCTGATGGCTCTGGCTGCCGGAGTCGCGGTCTTTATACCGCAGATCGCGAACAGGATTACGTTTCTCTTTACCTCCGATTTTGCCAAGGCGAATATGTATGGCGGAAGGGCGGGCCGCAGGCGCGAGGGCCTGAAAATATTGTTTTCGGTAAACCCGTGGTTCGGCTATGGACTCGGACGTTTCGGCGGCGCCGTTGCCATGCAGAACCAGATCAACAGCAGTATAAGCTATTTCTATATGGACAATTACTATTTGAAAACTCTTATAGAAATGGGCTACTTAGGATTGGGAGGATACGTTTTTGCCCTTGCATCATTCATCTTCAACGCAATGAGATCTGTTTTCAGGACACGCGGGCAATCGGTTTCGATGATTTCGCAGGGAATGCTTGCAGGTATGGCGGGAGTATTGGCTCACAGCTTTACGGAGAATATTTTCGAAGTCCCGTACATGAACGCCTACTTTTGGGGAATGGCCGCGATCGTCATCTATATCGGTTTTATCCGGAAACCGCAAACAGGCGAAACCTGATAAGTTTCCTGCGCAGTCTCATAGTATCAATAAAAAAGGACATATCCCCGGCCGGTTTTTCCGAAAACGGCCGGGGATTACTTAAGTGTATACTTTTCATCGGCATCATGCATATGCCCGCAAAATTCGGGTTTACTTTTGCCGATTATTGACGGGGCATGTAATAAAATTGTATAATTTGGTGTAAAGATCGCCGGAAAGGTAGGAATATTGAATGGCTATAATGTGGACCGAAATGCTGTCCGTAGGCGTTGAGCAAATAGACAAACAGCACAGGGAGCTGTTTGAACATGCAAACAGGCTGTTTGAGGCCGGGCAGAAAGGAAAGTCGAAAGAGGTAATAGGAGAGCTTCTCCAGTTTCTGGACCAATACACGAAAACCCATTTCAGAGACGAAGAGAAATATATGGAGTCGATCAAATATCCCGAGCTGGATGTGCAGAAGCGGGCGCACGCAGACTTTATTGCTTCCCTGCAGAACCTGAGAAACGAGTTTGAAAAGTCCGGAGGGAACCTGACGGTGGTGTTGAACGCCAACAGGCTTGTCGTCGACTGGCTTACAAATCACATTGCCAATCAGGATAAAAAGATCGGCAAATATGCAAAAAGCGTCGGAAAGTAAGCGTACATAAATCGGTTATAAGGGGCTGCCTCACTGAGAAAAGTCAGGTCTTGGTGAGGAGGCCCCTTTTTTAAGTCATTTTCAGCCATAGCCGAATAGAATGGTTTAGAGGCAACATCCACCAAATAACGCGATAAAGGTTAGGGTCAGTTATGATTGACAAAGCTCTGAGAGATGAAGATATTCTGAAAACCGTGGAAAAGGCCGGTTTCACATACGATCCCGATCAGGACATTTTCTACTCCATCATGAATCCCTGGCAGAGGCAGTACGGTTACTGCCAGCTGTATGACGAGGCGTGTCCCCCGCTGAGTCTTATTATCGACTGCGAACCGATCCATTTCCGATACGGCGGCAAGAAATGGCTGATAGAGCTGTGGAAGGGACAGTACGGAATGACCACGGGAGCGGAGATCGGTGTATACAACACGGAGGGCCCGGATCTGAACATCCCTGGTTTATTTAACGGCACTTTCTATTACTGCGCTGCGGACGAGGATCATCTTCAGATGTTTTACGCGCTGAGAAAGGGAAGCCGGCTTCTTTTCACAAGGGAGGGCAGGCACTGGTGGCTTACCGGTTTCGAGCTCGGAGAATTCGCGGAACCGGAGGAGCTGACGCTGGAAGCGAGAATTACCCTGAAGGACAGGGAGATGTGCATGGCATTCGCGGAGCAGCTCGCAAAAAAGGGCTATACCGACGACCAGATGAGAGTGAAGAATAAAACTGTCTGGATCGATTACACGCGCCCATACTCCCCGCAGCCTGCGACACGCACTAAGATAATTGTCTCCATAAGCCAGAGCAGAAACCGATTCCTTTGCGAAAAGTACAGAAGTCTGACAGACGGGGCGGAGGACATAATCGAAAAGCTGAGCATTCTCAAGCATAAAAGCCCGGAGCTTTTCGAGCTTGTGACGAGGATGGGGAGACCGCCGGCTTTGTACGACAAGTATGAAGTCCTGAAGAAATACGTAAGGCCGGGGTAAAAGCTATGCTGTGCGCGATGAAGCGTATTTCCGACGCGAGAAGAACGGCGGAGGAGGTCCTTTTTGACGACCGGTCCAGAATTGTCATTATGAGCGACTGCCACAGGGGAAACGGAGACGGAAGGTTCGACAACTTCCTGCGGAATCAGAATATTTTCCACGCCGCCCTGCATCATTACAACCGTGGAATGTTTACCTACATCGAACTCGGCGACGGGGAGGAGCTGTGGGAAAACAGACGGCCGGGCGAGATTATGGGGATGTATAAAGAGATATATGAGCTGCTGTCCGAATATTACCATGCCGGGCGCCTGATTATGTGCTACGGGAACCATGACATCGTAAAGAGAGATCAAGACTATGTGGATAGGTATTTTCGCAGGTATTTTCCCGGAATCCGTGTATATGGCAGTGTCCTGCTGAAACATAGATATTCCGGAAGCTCGTTATTCCTTATTCACGGGCATCAGGCCGATTTTCTCAACGATCCGCTGTGGAAGCTTGCACGCTTCCTTGTGCGGTATATCTGGCGCAGGCTTGAGCTGATCGGGGTGAACGACCCCACAAGCGCGGCCAGAAACTACAGGCGAAGCATTAATGTGGAGAAAACTCTGATGCGATGGGCCGAGAGGGAAAACCAGATCCTTATCGCCGGACATACGCACAGGCCGGTTTTCCCGGAGAGAGGGAGGGGATTGTACTTCAACGACGGCTGCTGCGTCCATTCTAACGGCATAACCGCTATAGAGATTGTTGAAGGAACCATTGCGCTCGTGCGATGGAGAGTCAAAACAAGAGGGGATGGGTTGATGTTCGTCGGCAGGGACGTACTCGCGGGGCCCCGAAGCATTGACGGATACAATGCGAGGATAGGGCAGAAACGATAATAGAACGCGGCAGACTAGCGAAGGAAGGCTTGTCCGCCGCGTTTTCGTTTACAGTCAGGAGCGGGCCCGGTTTATGATCCGGCAAATTACAACCAGCTCATTATGCAGGGAGATACGGGTTTTCCGTCAATCATGTCTATCAGCATTCTGATTGCCTTTTCGCCGAGCAGCTCTTTTGGGTGAGGAATGGAATAAAAGTCGAAATCATGATTTACAAACAGCGGTATTGCATTGTCGAAGCTTATGAGCGAGGTAACGGTAACATTCGGGTCGGAAAGAATAACGGGCGCCAGCTGCGCGGCGATTTCATCGTTATAGCAGACCAGGGCGGTGCAGCTGGTCAAAATCCGTTCGAGAACACTGTTGTTTTTAATAAACCCGTATTTTGTCTCGGTGGTGTACCAGATCATGTTTGCGTCGTTGAAGTTGGGGCAATTGGCCAGAAGGTAGTTGAAAAAACCGCTGTAGCGATATACTCCCTGGTTGTCGTCACATTTGTATATGCCGCCGATCTTTGTATGGCCTTTGCTCAGCAGCATTTCCGCGGCTCTCTGACCGCCGTTATAGTCGTCCATTGTGACCGAGGAAATGTTTTTATGCAAGAGATCCCTGGGATACCCGTTTATGTATACGATCGGCGTGGTATCCGCAATTTTGCATATAAGATCGATGTTTGGGCAGGGAAGAGCCGTTTTGGTTCCTTCAATGATAATGCCGTCCCATTCGGAACACAGCAGATTGCTGATTATCCTTCGCTCCGCGACAAGGCTGTTGTTGGTGGCAAACAGGGTAATTGCGTATCCCGATGCGGTGGCAATCTGTTCGATGGAACGAAGGAGGAAAGGGAATATGTAGTCGCTGATATATGTAACTACAACAGCAATGCGCAGAGTCTTCCGGGATGGGCTGGTCTGGTAGTTTACATATGAACCGCTTCCCTGCAGCCGCCGGATGTAATTCTGCTCTTCCAGCAAACGCAAAGCGCTTCGTACGGTAAAACGACTGACACCATGCTGAGCGGACAAATCGAACTCCGTAGGGAGCTTGGCCCCGTATGGATACCGGCCCGATTCTATTTCGGCCTTAAGTTGTTCAAAAAGGGAGTAATATTTTGTATTTGAAGACATTTTCAACCTCCGGATCTGTATGGAAGATATAATAAGACATAATTTTAAAAAAAGCAATATGCAATATTTAAGCTCTTACAAACCATACAACTGCATACAACTTTATTTGAAAATCAAAACACTCATTACAACTATTGGCATATTATACAATTATGCTATAGGCAAACTGTGGATTTGGACGATTTTATCGCCAATTAAATAGTTGTCATTGACAAACATCTAAAAAAGGAGTAAAGTCAAATCAGATTTTATAACTGCAAAGCAATTCAAGAATTTGTAATTTAAATATAACTTTAATTGTATTAAATTACCATAATATGTAATGTAATAATAACGTACAAGTTAGAATATTCCATTTATGGCATTAGCTGCACAGTAACGAAAGCAACCATATATCAAACATATTATATAAAAAGGGGACGACACTCGACGGCGACAGCAGGGGGTGTCATTGTTTTCGCCAAAATAAAATAGATACAAAACATCGGTGTTTGATATGGCCGGAGCCATTTCTATAAACACAAAATACTGTAACAAATATTAAGGAGGCAGTGAAAAATGCTAAGGTATACACTCCGCAGACTTTTGCTGATGATACCTGTTCTGATCGGAGTTACGTTCCTGATTTTCCTCCTGCAGTCGTTCACACCGGGAGATCCGGCGTCCCTTGTGCTGGGAAACGACGCGGAGGAGGAGGAAAAGTACGAATGGAGAGAAAAATACGACCTGAATGATCCTCTCATCGTACAATACGTAAAGTACATGTCAAGGGTAGTACGGGGCGATTTCGGTGTTTCATACCGAACGAACAAAAACGTTACCCTTACTATCCTGGAGCGTTGGCCGACCACATTCCTGGTTGCCGTTCTCAGTGTGTCGATTTCAGTTTTTCTGGGCATGATGCTGGGTATTATTGCGGCGTTGAACAGAAACAACTGGGTTGACTCTTTTGCACGATTCCTTGGAATGCTGGGAGTTTCAATGCCGAACTTCTGGTTTGCGCTGCTCCTCATAATGACATTTGCGCTTAAGCTGAAAATTCTTCCCGTCTCCGGCTTCTACGGTCCCGAGTATTGGATCCTTCCCACTGCGTCGCTGGGTATACTCGGCGCCGCCGGCCTTCTCAGAATCACCAGGTCCTCGGTTCTCGACTGCATCAACGCCGACTATGTCAGAACCGCGCGAAGCAAGGGCCAAAAAGAAGGCAAAATCGTTATGCACCACATTCTCCGCAACGCGCTGATTCCGATTGTTACAAGCATCGGCGGCTACATTGCCGCAGCCCTCGGCGGAACGATAATAATGGAGCAGATTTTCGCCATCTCGGGATTGGGAAAACTGATGATAACCGCGATCAACACGCGCGACTACCCGCTGCTCCGCGGAAGCGTGCTTCTGATAGCAACCACCACATCGGTAATCAATCTGATTGTCGACCTCATATATGCTCAAATCGACCCGAGAGTCAAAGCCGCCTTTAAAAACAGCATAAAGGTACGCAGGCTGTCCGAAAAAGCGGCAAGCGCCAGTGAGTCCTGAAAAAGAGGAGGCGAAATCAATGAACAACGTTGACCAGAAAGAGGTAAAAATCAACAGACGGGAAATCCGCAAAAGAAGCATGATGCAGGAGTCGCTGGAACGTCTCGTCAGAAATAAAACGGCGATGGCCGGATTTGCCGTTATCGTGACGGTGGCGATTCTTTCAGCGCTCGCCGGAGTCATCTGTCCCGAAGGCTATGATGCGCAGGATGTGACAAAAGCATTTATCAGGCCCGGAAAGGAATACATTCTCGGAACCGATAACCTCGGAAGATCGATGCTTGCGCGAGTACTTTATGGCGGCCGCATCTCGCTTACCATAGGCATAATATCAACGTCCATATCGGCGGCGCTGGGCATAATTCTGGGATCCCTCGCCGGTTATTACGGCAACAAGGTTGACAATATCATAATGAGAACTCTGGACGTTTTTCACGCCATTCCCAACACCCTGCTCGCAATCGCGATATCCTCGGCGATGGGAGGCGGCATCGTCAACGCCATGATCGCGGTAGGCATATCGGGTGTGCCCAACTTCGCTAAAGTAGTCAGAGCGCCGATACTTGCGGTCAAGGAATCCGAGTTCGTCGAGGCCGCGCGAAGTATCGACGCGACTAACGCCAGAATAATCTTCAGGCATATACTGCCCAACGTCCTGTCTCCGATTATCATCACGATTACAGGTCAGCTCGCCGGATCTATTTTGGCCGCTTCTTCCCTGAGCTTCCTGGGATTGGGGGTACAGCCTCCGATGCCCGAGTGGGGTTCTTTGATAGCAAACGCCAGACAGTACATAAGAGACTACTCGTATCTGGTATCCATTCCGGGACTTGCGATAGCGGCGGTCGTTCTTTCCATGAACCTGTTCGGGGACGGACTTCGCGATGCGCTTGATCCCAAGCTTAAGAATTGAGGTGCAGTATGGAACTTCAGAAAGAACAAGTTTTGGAGAAAACCGACGAGGCTCTCCTTTCGGTTAAAAACCTGACCACATACTATATCACCCGTGAGATCGGCACCTGCAAGGCGGTAAACGACGTCAGCTTCGAGATAAAGAGCGGCGAGACTCTGGGACTCGTCGGTGAAACGGGCGCAGGGAAAACCACTATTGCATACAGTATCCTGAGGCTTCTGCAGATGCCTCCGGCAAAGATCATCAGCGGCGAGATTATGTGGAACGGTGAGGACCTCCTGAAGATGAGCGCCGCAAAGATGAGAAAAATACGGGGACACGAGATAAGCATGGTGTTCCAGGACCCGATGACCGCGCTCAATCCCATCGATCCCGTCGGGGACCAGATTGCCGAGGTTATCTATCTTCACAAAAAGGTTAGCAGAGCCGAGGCCAAGAAGCTTGCGGCAGAAATGCTGGAGGTAGTCGGAATACCTAAAGAAAGGTTTTATGAGTATCCCCACCAGTTCTCGGGCGGCATGAAGCAGAGAGTCGTTATAGCAATTGCGCTTGCCTGCAACCCCAAGCTGTTGATTGCCGACGAACCGACGACCGCTCTTGACGTCACCATTCAGGCGCAGGTGCTTGAGCTGATGAACGATCTCAAGAGAAAGAACGGGACTTCTGTTCTTCTTATCACCCACGACCTGGGAATTATCGCCGAGATGTGCGAGAGGGTAGCCGTAATCTATGCAGGTCAAATCGTTGAACTCGGAACAGCTTTGGATATATTCGACAACACAGCCCATCCCTATACCATCGGACTGTTCGAATCGCTGCCCAGTGTTGCGAGCGGCAGACGCCTAATCCCGATTCCGGGTATGATGCCCGACCCGTCCAATTTACCCGAGGGCTGCAAGTTTGCCGAGCGCTGCAGATATGCGACCGACGAATGCAGAAAGCAGGAGATTGAGCTCGTCGAGGTAACACCCGGCCACTATTGCCGCTGCATACATAGTAGATGTAAGGAGGGTTAATCAATGGCGCCTATACTCGAAGTCAAAGACCTGAAGAAATATTTCAATGTCAGATCAGGGGTTCTGCATGCCGTTGATGGCCTTTCGTTCACTATCAATAAGGGCGAGACCCTCGGCGTAGTCGGAGAATCCGGCTGCGGGAAGTCCACGCTCGGCCGCGTTATTCTTCACCTTCATGAGAGCACCGGCGGAACCGTATTGTTTAAAGGCGAAGATATTACACGTGTTGACAGGGACAAGCTGAGCCGGCTGAGACACGACATGCAGTTTATCTTCCAGGACCCGTTCTCGTCTCTCAACCCCAGGATGACAATATTTCAGACTATTGCGGAACCTCTTATGATCGCAAGAAAGTATCTCAAAATAAGTTCCGCAGAGATTGAACAGAAAGTCTATAACATGATGGATACCGTCGGACTGGCAAGACGCCTGGTCAACACCTATCCACACGAGCTTGACGGGGGTCGCCGCCAGAGGATAGGAATCGGCCGCGCCCTGATCATGGAACCCGATTTCGTTGTCTGCGACGAGCCGGTGTCCGCTCTTGACGTCTCCATACAGGCCCAGATCATAAACCTCCTTCTGGACATTCAGGAGCAAAAAGGCCTTACTTACATATTCATCACCCACGACCTGAGCGTCGTAAGATACATTTCCAATGACATTATGGTTATGTATCTTGGGAAAATGGTTGAGAAGGCGGATAAGGAAGAGCTCTTCAAACGCCCGCTGCATCCGTATACCAAAGCGCTGCTGGCGGCCGTTCCGGTTGCGGATGTGCATCACAAGAAGCAGCATATCCCGCTTCAGGGCGAACTTACATCGCCGATTAATCCGAAACCCGGCTGCAGATTTGCTAAGAGGTGCTCATATGCGCAGCCGCAGTGCTTTGCCGAGACTCCGGAATTGCAGGAAGTCTGCGAGGAACATTTCGTTGCGTGTCATTATGTGAAAAGTATTAACGGGCTTGAGTAAGCATCCCCGTGATACATAATATCAAAGAATGGAGAGATATCATGAGAAACCAAAATAAGCGCACAATAGCCCGTATAGCCAGTCTTCTCCTGGTTGTTGTGATGCTTCTGGCATCGTGCGGAACCAACGATAGCAACTCAGGGAACACGGGCAACACGGGTAACACAGGCAACACCGGGAATACCGGAAACACGGGAAACAACGCCGGTAATGAAGTTCGTTACGGCGGAGGCACCCCCAGTGAAATCAACAGCGATTCGATTTTCAATGAAGACGGAACAGTCACCTTCGCTCCCGGACGCGTCGACATCGACAAGATCTCAACCGGCAACAAGACCGTAAAAGAGGAACTTGTAATCAGAGTCGACGAGGAAAACGGCAACCTCTACAACGTATCCGGCGGTTATCATCCCCAGACACAGCTTATTTGGGGCCTGACCGGCACCTGCCTCCTTACCGAAGGCTACACACCGACCGGCGGTGTTGACTTCCAGGTCAACAAGTACTCACTGGTCGATGAGTACAAGTTTGACGACGACTACCTCGGAATTACGCTTCATGTCAGAGACAATGCGAAGTTCCACAACGGCGATCCGGTCCTTGCGTCAGATATTATTTTCTCGCTGAGACAATATAAGGACGTCGCAAGACAGGCGTATGTCAACTTCGACGGCATTGAAGCCATCGACGACAAAACGGTTTACATTCCTCTGAACTGGATAGATTCGGGCTTTATCGGCTGGCTCGGCCGCGGCGTCCGCGTATTCCAGGAGAAGGAATACAGAAAATATGAAGAAGCCGGCACGCTTGATACGGAATTCTATTATGGAAACGACGGAACCTGCGGCATGTACAGAATTACGGAGTGGGTTTCGGGCGACTACATCACGTTCGAGAAAGATCCGAACTTCTACGTACCGGTCAACATCGACAGGATTACGATCCGCTTCATCGCGGACAACACCGTCGCCATGATGGAGCTTGAGACCGGCGGCGTCGACATTCTCTATTCACCCGCCTCGACCGATATCCAGAAGGTTCTCGCCGGCGAATATGGCACAAAGATATCCGGTCTCGAAGATATTTCCGACATGATGATGATGCTTGGTTTCAACGTGTCGGGACCTCTTGCCGACATCAACCTGCGCTATGCTCTTTGCCACGCCATCAACTGGAAGCAGATAGTCGACGTTGCGTGGGGCCCGCTCGGCGCTTATCCGCAGACCATTCTTGCACGTACTTTCGAATATCAGAAGGATATAAGCGATTGGTGGGACGATTGGTATAATCCGGAACTCGCCAAGGAGTATATGGCGAAGACCGAATATGCCAACGGCGGCCTTGAACTCAAACTCATTATTAACAACGAGGCCACCAAGACGATCGCCGCAGAGCTGATGAACAAAGATCTTGCACCTTTGGGAATATCCCTTAAGATCGAATCATACGATACAGCGACCTGGGACGCCGCAATGAGAGTGCCCGAGGGCTGGGATCTCTGGATCCGCGACTGGGGCGGCACCGGAGCAGGATGGGGCTCCTTCTTTAACGACAAGGGATCCTACACCGCCTGCACGCATCCTCAGTACAAGTTCCCGGAGATAGCTCAGAAGATGTGGGATGTTGGCAACGAGTTTACAAGGACACTTGATCCGGAGAAGGCGAAACCGCTTGCCGATCAGATTCAGGATATGTACCTCAACGGAGAGATCTTCTTCATGTTCCCGATGGTCTCCACCAAGCACATCGTGCTTTATAATTCCAAGTTGCATAACTGGTCCAGATCTACCAACAACTGGTACTTGGCCGACGCTTACTTCTCCGACTAAACTATCCGCACCTTGTGCCAAGTAAATACTAATTAAAATATAGATTGGCTTGGAGATTTGGCTTCAAACGATCTCCAAGCCTTTCTATAGAATCACGCAAACAGTTATTATTCAATGTGAGGAGGAAAATATCCGTGGTTAAGACCGATGCAATTGCGACAACGAAGGCAGGCAAGCTCCAGGGTGTATGCATAGACGGCGTGTATCGTTTTCTCGGGGTAAGATATGCCCAATCAACAGCCGGGAAAAACAGATTCATGCCCCCGCAGCCGCTGATCCCCTGGGAAGGCGTGAAGCCGGCTCTCAGCTATGCGGGTAAGTGCTGGCAGACAGATACCCCCCGTATGGAAGATGAGGAGATCCGCTCCACGAAATATCCCTGGAATTATGAGAAAATGTGCGAAGGCACCAATGTGATGGGAAGCGGATTCCAGTCCGAGGATTGCCTTGCGGTTAATATATGGACAAACGGCCTGCGCGACGGCAAGAAACGCCCCGTTATGGTATGGTTCCACGGAGGCGGCAATATTGCGGGCGGCGCGGAAGCCAACTGGCATGACGGTTACAATCTTGCGAAGAAACAAGACGTGGTGCTGGTCAGTGTCGGTCACAGGCTGGGTATTTTCGGATATTTATATCTTGGCGCTTTCGGAAACGAAAAGTTTACCCATGCCAATGTAGGCCATCAGGACATGGTGGCCGCTCTCAAGTGGATAAATGAGAATATTGAGGAGTTCGGCGGGGATCCCGATAATGTGACCCTGTTCGGTCAGTCCGGAGGAGGAGGCAAGGTCGCGTCTCTGATGGCGATGCCTTCGGCAAAGGGATTGTTCCACAAAGCAATAATTCAGAGCGGCAGCTTTATGGCGAATCCGACCGAAGACGGCACAGAGCAGGCGCAGCAGCTGCTCGATTATCTGAAGATAGACAGAGATAATCTGGAAAAACTGCAGGAAATTCCTCCCGAAGACCTGATAAAGGCCCAAAGAGAGATAAACAAGACCAGAACCGTCGGTACATACTTCCAGTGCCCCGTAATCAAAGACGGAGAGATCATTAAGTATGATCCGTTTGACGGCGCCGAGGGTTCTGAACTGAGCAAGGACATCATCCTTATATCCGGCTATACAAAGGACGACCGCAGGCTCTCCGCACTGTTCGAACCGAGCATTTTTACCTATACGCACGATGAACTGCCCGAAAAGATCGCAAAGATGGAAGGCTGTTCTTTGGAGAAGGCTAATGAGATCATCGCGATGTACAAGAGGCTGCTGGGCGACGACTGCACCGCCTGCGATATCTATACCAGCCTGATCAACGACAGGAGCCATCTGATGGCTACGATAGACAGGTATAACGCCAGAGCAAAGGTCGGCGCGGCTCCGATGTACAACTACGTGTTCTGCTTCGAAAGCAAGGATGAGGATATGAAGGCGATTCACGGAGTCGATGTCCCGTTCTTCTTCGACAACGCGATATATGCGCCCGGCATCTGGAATGCGGATACCAGGGTTGGCGCAATGCAGCTTTCCGAGGTTGCAGGAGCGTCGTGGGCAAACTTTGCTAGGACCGGCAATCCGAGCGCTGCCGGCATTCCCGCCTGGAAGCCCTACGATGATGTAAACCGCTATACAATGCTCTTCGATGTGGAAAGCAGACTTGTAAGCGATTACCGCAAGGAAGCCCGCGAATATATTATGGGATCCGGCAAATAAACGCTTTGATGTTATGTGCGCCGCATGTTGGGACGCTGTGTTTTAAAGGACTCCTGATTTTTCAGTTCAAGGAGGAAGCCAATTATGATAAGAACCGACGCATTTGCGACAACAAAGGCCGGCAAGCTGCAGGGTGTATGTATTGACGGTATATATCGTTTTCTTGGCGTTCATTATGCCGAGACGACCGCGGGCAAAAACAGATTTATGCCTCCGCAGCCGCTGATTCCCTGGGAGGGCGTAAGACCTGCGCTTAGCTATGTGGCAAAGTGCTGGCAGACGGATACCCCCAGAATGGAAGATAAGGAAATTACAACAACAAGGTATTTTGTTAATCAGCAAAAGCTTATGGCCGGCAGCAGCGAGATGGGAACCGGGCGCCAGACAGAGGATTGTCTAGCTCTCAATATATGGACCCAGGGTCTGCGCGACGGCAGGAAACGTCCCGTTATGGTATGGTTCCACGGAGGCGGAAACATTGCCGGCGCCGCCGAGGCGGACTGGCATGACGGCTACAACCTTGCAAAAAAGCATGATGTGGTACTCGTTACCATCGGGCACAGACTGGGCATATTCGGATATATGTACCTGTGCGCGTTCAGTGACAAATATAAAAACTCCGCCAACCTTGGTCATCAGGACATGGTGGCCGCCCTTAAGTGGATCAACGAGAATATTGAAGAGTTTGGCGGAGACCCGGATAACGTAACCATATTCGGACAGTCGGGAGGAGGAGGCAAGGTTGCCGCGCTGATGGCGATGCCTTCCGCAAAGGGGCTGTTCCATAAGGCGATTATTCAGAGCGGCAGTTTTGTCGCAAGCCCTCCCGAGGAAGGTATAATGTACGCAAAGCAGCTGCTGGATCATCTGAAGATCAGCACCGACAACGTCGACACCCTTCTGGAAATCCCGCCTGAAGCGCTTATCGAGGCTTCCAGAGAAATAAACAGGTCCAGGACGATCGGTACATATTTCCAGAGTCCTATTATAAATGACGGCGAAGTAATCAAGTATGATCCGTTTGACGGCGCCGAGGGATCCGAGATGAGCAAGGACATTTTGCTTATTTCCGGCTACACCAAGGACGACAGCATGCTTCAGGCTCTGTTCAATCCCGTTTACTTCTCCTATACCTTCGACGAACTCCCGGGAAGAATTATGAGCCTGGGTTATTCGGAGGAGATTGCTTACAAGCTGATTGAAATCTACAAGAATCTTCTCGGGCCTGATTGTACAGCGTGCGACGTCTATACCAGCCTGCTTAACGATCAGAGACATCTGAGACAAACAATAGACAGGTACGAAGCAAGAGCCAAGGTTGGAGCTGCTCCGATGTACAGCTATGTTTTCTGTTTCGAGAGCCCCGACAGGGATATGAAGGCTATTCACGGAGTCGACGTCCCGTTCTTCTTCGACAACGCTGTTTATGCACCCGGTTTATGGAACGCCGATACCCGTGTGGGCGCGATGCAGGTTTCCGAGATCGCGGGAGCCGCATGGGCGAACTTCGCCAGAACCGGAAATCCCGGCATACCCGGCATGCCTGCCTGGAAGCCTTACGATGATGTATCCCGCCATACAATGCTTATCGACGTGGAGAGCAAACTCGTAAGCGATTACCGCAAAGAAGCCCGGGAATGCATTATGGGATCCGGCAATTAACACGCTTTCAGATCTTTTCATTGCCTCCGGAGGGATGTGGGTGCAGTAACCTGCATACCATGTCCCTCTTCTCTGTTTAGCGGCAGGATACACCGTGATATTAGCGATCAGAGTATATTGTAAACGTCTGTGAGAAAAACAAGGCATGGATATCCGGAATATTTAAGGTGCTGCGTAATACGGCAGCAAGGGTTGATGTCCTGCCCGGCTTCGAGGGCACAGAGTCAAAAGCGCTGCCGGGGAGTAAATAAAGAAGGGTTGGTCTATGGAGAATAGCACTCAAAAAACAGATCGGATTCAAACCCGGCTCTGGAATAAAACATATATACTCGTTTTGATATTAAGCACCTTAAACCAGTCGGTCTCGCAAATGGTCACGCCGTTTATTTCAAAATATGCGATCAGCCTCGGCGCGCCTATGACGATAGCGGCGACGATTTCGGGACTAATGTCTATTTCGGCTTTGTTTCTGCGCCCGGTATCCGGCTTGTTCAGCGACAGGTACAACAGGAAAAGGATAATTACGATTACAAGCATCGTTACGGCTATATGCATGTATCTTTATTCCGTGTCCAGCGGAGTGGCAATGCTGATGGCCGTAAGACTCATCCACGGAATTGTATTTTCATTCTCCGGTGTCGCAATGATGGCATTCAACACCTTGTATATCCCCAAGGAGAGACTTGCCGAGGGAATGGGCTGGATGGCATTGGGAAGCGTCGTCTCAAACGCTATCGGGCCGAATCTCGGACTGTGGCTGGTGGACAATATAGGGTATCACGCTTGCTTCATCACGGCAGGTGTCGTCTGTCTTATGACAACCGGCATAATTTTACTGATTCCGTATAAGTTTACGCCTAAGTCAAAAACCGAGCAAAAACGATTCGACATAAACAATCTTATTTCGCTGAGGATCCTGCCGTTTGCGCTGCTTACCGGCCTGTTCAGCTGCGGGAACGGACTGGCCAACACGTTCTTGACATTGCTCGGCGACGAACGCGGAATTAAAAACGTCGGCCTTTTCTTCACTACTTATTCTATTGTAATGGTGTGTACGCGTCCATTCGTCGGCAAACTGCAGGACCGTAAAGGGATAAAGATCATTTTATATCCTGCTTACCTCATAACGGCTGTAAGCATGTTATTGCTTGGAAATGCGGTCAGCTTATGGATGATAGTGCTTGCCGGGGCGCTCAAGGCTTTGGGGCAGGGATCGGGCGCTCCCGCAATACAGGCGCACTGCATGAAGCAACTGGGCAAAGAAAAGGCCGGCGTAGTCAGCAGCACCTGCTATATCGGCCAGGATATAGGCAACGCCATCGCACCTCCGATTGGAGGAATCGTTTCATCGAGTTACGGATATAACACGATGTTTACCGGATATGCTGCATTGCTGATACTGGTCGGCTGGACAATGTTTTACTTCAAGTCGAAATACGACGAGAAGAAGTATCCCGATGCTAACGTATAAATTCATTTCTGAAAGAAGCATATTGTCTAAAGCGTAATATTTCGGACGTATGTAATGCTTGTACAATGAAATTTTTAAATAAGTAATGGGAGTGAGCTATATGTTAAGAGAGGTAAGGGTTGAAAACGGGCTTGTCCGCGGTTTGCCCGCCGCCGACCCGCGAATCACGGCTTTCAAGGGGATTCCCTATGCCGAGCCGCCCGTGGGTGAACTTCGCTGGAAGGCGCCCCGGCCGGCGAAGAACTGGGAGGGCGTTTTGGAAGCCTACCATTTCGGACCGCTGGCCATGCAGGAAACGCCCGGGGAAGGTCCGAATCCTTTGTACACAAAAGAGTGGCATGTGGACCCGACTCTGCCAATGAGCGAGGATTGCCTCCATCTCAATGTCTGGACGCCCGCGAAGAGCGCCGATGAAAAGCTGCCTGTAATGGTCTGGATTTTCGGAGGCGGATTGAGGTGCGGTTATCCTTCGGAGATGGAGTTCGACGGCGAAAGGATCGCGCGCAGAGGGGTTGTTCTCGTTACAATCAACTATCGTCTCAATGCGTTCGGTTTTCTGGCTCATCCCGAGCTTACAAGGGAGGACCCCGAGTTTCCCACAAACTTCGGTCATCTGGATCAGAAATTTGCTATCCAATGGGTAAAACGCAATATCGCAGCCTTCGGCGGCGACCCGGACAACATCACGGTGTTCGGACAATCCGCAGGCGGCGGCAGCACTTTGGCGCAGGTTGTGTCTCCGCTCAATAAGGGACTTTTTCAGAAAGCCATATGCCAAAGCAGCGGGGGCGTTCTTCCTCCGAGCCTGAAGGGAAACAGGCTTGAAACAGCCGAAAAAATGGGCGAGGAGTTTCTTGCCGATCTGGGGGTCAGGACTATAGAAGAAGCCCGGGCTTTGGATGCAAGAGTCATTCTGAAACAAGCGCTCAGCACCCGGAAGTATGGCTTCGGAACAGTTATAGGCGACAAATTCATGCCCGATTATCCCAGCAATTTGCTGATGAGCAACAAGCGGAACGACATGCTGCTTATGATAGGGCATACTGCGGATGAGTTCCCCGTTGAATCGTTCGCTTCAACTTATGAGGAGTTCGAGGCGTATGCAAGAGAGTATTTCGGCGACCGTGCGAATGAGTTTATCACGATCTGCAAAAAGGGAGCCGCGGATCTCGAGCAGATAAAAAGGAACGGCAAATACTCCCGGTTTAAAATCGGCAACCTGATCTGGTCGGATATCAACATCAAATTCAATGCGCCCAAAATGTATCTCTATGAGTTCAATCCCGAGATTCCGGGCGACAACTCCGGGTCTTTCCACTCGTCCGAGCTGTGGTTTGTATTCGAGACCCTCGCGAAGTGCTGGAGGCCGTTCAAGGGCAAGCATTACGACCTTGCCCGGCAAATGTGCAATTACTGGACAAACTTCGCGAAAAACGGCGACCCGAACGGCCCCGACGCGGACGGTACTCCGATGCCCGAATGGAGACCCGTTCGGGAGGGGGACTGCAAAGCCATGTATTTCGGCGACACTGCGGGAATGGACGAAAATCCCCGCACCGAGCTTGAAAACTTCCTGGTTGATTTCTTCACAAAACAGCTTAGCTCCGGCGAAGAAGTCAAATATGCGCCGTATGTGCGCCAGGACGGAACGCGGGTAGAATAAAAAACGTTTTACATAATTACGTTGCAGCGAAAAATGTTTTCTTAAGCCAAACAAATCAGGGAGGTGCATATCCTATGCTGCGAATCACAAGAACGGAAAACGGTATGGTTAAAGGACTGCTCGGCACCGACGCGCGAATTACCGTGTTCAAGGGAATTCCTTATGCCGCGGACACTTCTGGCAAAAACCGCTGGAGAGCTCCTCAGCCTGCGGAGAACTGGGAAGGCGTGAGGGAGTGTTTTGAGTTTTCGCCTATCACCATGCAAAGAGTACCCGGAGCGAACCCGAATGCTTTTTACTCAAAGGAATGGCATGTGGACCCCGACGTGCCCATGGGGGAAGACAGCCTTACGGTCAATATCTGGACAAGCGCGAAGACCGGTGAAGAGAAGATGCCCGTTCTGGTTTGGATATTCGGAGGGGGACTAAACGAAGGATATTCGTACGAAATGGAATTTGACGGCGAGAGGATGGCCTCGAGAGGCGTCGTGGTCGTAACAGTCGGATACCGGCTCAACGTATTCGGATTCCTCGCTCATCCCGATCTTACCGCGGAAGCGCCCGATGCGCCGACAAACTTCGGTTTCCTTGATCAGAAAGCCGCAATGGAGTGGGTGAAGCGCAACATCGAGAACTTCGGCGGCGATCCCGACAATATCACTATCGCGGGGCAGTCGGCCGGCGGAGTCAGCGTGCTCACCCACCTGTGCGCGAAGTCGGCGAAGGGCCTTTTCCACAAGGCGATCGTCCAGTCTTCCGCCGGAGGAAGCGTTCTTTCCCTTTATCCGAAATCCACCTTCGGACGGCCGGTCACTCTTGCCGAGGCCGAGCAGATCGGCAAGGATTTCCTGGAGAATTACCTGGGAGTAAAGACGATAGAGGAAGCCAGACAGCTTGATGCCTTCTTTATACGCGACAAGTATGCCGAGATGGGCAGGAGACTACCGAGAAGCGTGATCGACGACAGATATGTTGATAAGGATATAGCGGGGTATCTCTTTGATCACGAGCTTCATGATGTACCGCTGCTGATCGGCGATACCGGAGATGAGTTCATTGCCGAAGCAAAAGGCGATACCATAGAGGAGATCGAAGCCTGGGCTAAGGACTTTTATGGCGAGTATGCCGAGCAAATGCTGGCCCTTTGGCGCGAAGAGGGCGGTGACGACGCCGAAGCGCTGAAGAGGGCGTCCAGACTTAACGGCAATCAGTTGAGCACCATTCTGGTGGCCGAGGAACTTGCCGCGCAGGGCAGGGATGTCTACCGTTATGTCTTCGATCCGGAGATCCCTGGCGACGATGCCGGCGCCTTCCACTCTTCGGACCTCTGGTTCAGCTTTGAAACGTTGATGAAGTGCTGGCGTCCGTTCGACGGACATCATTATGACCTTGCCCGCAGGATGTGCAACTATTGGACCAATTTCATGAAGACCGGAAACCCAAACGGGCTGGATGCGGATGGGACTCCGATGCCTGAATGGAAAAAGTATACGTCTGACTCCCCGTGTACGATGCAGTTATTCGATGAGATTTCCCTGTGCGAAGAACCCCTTGGCAAAAAGGAACGCTTCATCGTCGATATCAATCTTAAGGCCTATCGAAAATAATTCCGGCAAAGGCTGAACATCTGTTATCTTTATGGGGGCCGTCTCACTTTGGACTTAGTGTTCCCGGTGAGGCAGCCCCTTCTTTGTGTGTGCCTGCATTGGCACGGTCAACGTGTGAGAGCACGGTTGTGTTGAGCGGACAACTTTGTCTTGGCAGGGAGTTTCAGGCAAAATATGACTTAGTCTAGTAAATGTGACAACAATACAACTAAGCGCAAGCATAACAAGAGAATAATAAATACAAATATTGACTAAATATATAAAATTAATATACAATAAATGTGCAAACAGATGAATCTGTTACGGAACTTATATTTGCCCATTGACAGATGTACGAAAAAGGAGTAAATTCGAATCAGACTAATTACGAAGTAACTTGATAGTATTCTCTTTAAGATCTGTACAAATTGTAAGTACAATTAGGGTAACCGGATTGCCGGCTGAGCTAACAAATATAACTCTCTGTGAACATATTATGGCATCCGGCGATTAAGATGCTTTCAAGCCTTTTCATTGCCTCCGGAGGGATGTGGGTGCAGTACCTGCATACCACGTCCCTCCTCTTGTGTGTGAAGCACTGGCCGGCATCCAGCCCTGATTTCGCGGCCAAAAACTGAGGGTTGGATATATGACGCTGTGAAACCTTGCGGCCGATTAGTGCATGCGCTGCCGGAACTAAGCAAGAAGGGTTGGTATATGGAGATTCGCGCGCGGGAAACAGACCAGGAGCAAACAAGGCTTTGGAATAAACCATATATACTTGTCTTATTGCTAAGCACCTTAAATCAATCGGTAACGCAGATGGTTACTCCGTTTATTTCAAAGTATGCGATCAGTCTTGGCGCATCAATGGCGGCGGCGGCGACCATTTCCGGATTGATGTCTGTTGCGGCCCTGTTTTTTCGTCCTGTCTCCGGACTGTTCAGCGACCGGTATAACAGGAAAATATTAATTACTGTTACAAACATTGTCACCGCCATATGTATGTGTCTTTATTCCGTGGCAAACGGCGTTGCGATGCTCATTGCCGTTAGAATTATCCACGGAATAGCGTTCTCTTTTTCCAGCGTTGCGATGATGGCATTCAATACTATGTATATCCCAAAGGAGAGGCTGGCCGAGGGTATGGGATGGATGTCGCTGGGCATCGTCGTCTCCTGTGCGCTGGGGCCCAATCTCGGGTTGTGGCTCGTGGAGAATATCGGGTTTCATGCATGCTTCATTACGGCGGGCTTGGGCTGTTTGCTGACAACCGTGATAATACTCCTGATCCCATATAAGCATTCGGAAAAGAAAAGCACCGGCGCAAACCGGTTTGATATTAATAATTTCATCTCACTGCGCATTTTTCCGTATGCATTGCTAACGGGACTGTTCAGCTGCGGTAACGGGCTGGTCAACACCTTCCTCACGCTGCTCGGCGACGAACGGGGAATCAGAAACATCGGGCTTTTCTTTACGACATATTCCATAGTATTGGTGTGCACGCGTCCTTTTGTCGGCAAGCTCCAGGATCGCAAAGGAGTCAAAATCATTTTGTATCCGGCTTATCTCATAGCGGCGGCAAGCATGCTGCTGCTTGCCAATGCGGCCGGTTTATTTATGGTGGTGCTTGCCGGTGTGCTCAAGGCTATTGGGGAAGGTTCCGGCGCCCCCGCAATACAGGCGCACTGCATGAAGCAATTAGGCCGTGATAAAGCCGGGGTAGTCAGCAGCACTTGTTTTATCGGTCAGGATATAGGCAATGCCATAGCGCCTCCGATCGGCGGAGTTGTTTCTTCGGAATTTGGATTCAGCACTATGTTTACAGGATATGCCGCCATGCTGGTTTTGATCGGCTGGTCCATGTTCTCTATAAAGTTCAGATACGACGAGAAAAAATATCCTGAAGCAACTACATAAAGCTGTTTGATTTTCACTTCTGGCTCCGAATGAAATGGAACATACGCAGTGTGTCCTTTAACGCTGTACGCGGCTTGAATAAAAAACATTTTGAACATATACAACGGAATATATTTTACTTATCTTATGCAATTTAGTATAATTAACTAAACAGATATATTTTTTACTGTAAAGGAGAAGAGGTTTATGCTGAGAGAAGTAAGAGTTGAAAACGGACGTGTCCGCGGTCTGCCCGCAGCCGACCCGCGCATCACCGCTTTCAAGGGCATCCCCTTTGCGGCGCCTCCGGTGGGAGAGCTTCGCTGGAAAGCGCCCCAGCCTGCCAGGGACTGGGATGGAGTTCTTGAAGCTTACCAGTTTGCACCCATAGCGATGCAGGACACGCCGGGCAAGGACCCCAACGCGCTTTACTCCAAGGAATGGCACGTTGACCCCAATGTACCCATGAGCGAGGACTGCCTTTACCTCAACGTATGGACGCCCGCCAAGAGTGCCGACGAGAAGCTTCCGGTAATGGTATGGATATTCGGCGGCGGCCTGAGGGAAGGGTATCCCTCCGAGATGGAATTCGACGGAGAGCGTATTGCCCGGAGAGGCGTCATTCTTGTATCTATAAACTACCGTTTGAACGCTTTCGGATTCCTCGCGCACCCCGAGCTTACAAAGGAGGATCCCGAATTCCCCACCAACTTCGGCCATTTGGATCAGAGATTTGCAATCCAGTGGGTCAAGCGGAACATAGCTGCATTCGGCGGCGACCCCGATAATATCACCGTGTTCGGCCAATCCGCAGGCGGAGGTAGCACCTTTGTCCAGCTTACATCTCCTCTCAACAAGGGATTGTTCCAGAAAGCCATTTGCCACAGCAGCGGAGGTTTGCTCCCACCCAGCCTTCTCAGCAACGATATGAAGAAGGCCGAAGAGCTCGGCGAAAGGTTCTTCGCGGACTTGGGCGTCAAGACGCTGAAGGAAGCGCGCGCTTTGGACGCCCGGGTGATTATGGATAAGGTGCTCAGCTCCGGGTACGTTTTCGGAACGGTAATAGGCGACAAGCTGATGCCCGACAAGCCGACGAACATTGTTCTGGACAACAAGAGGAATGACGTCCTTGTAATGACGGGCTATACCGGCGCCGAGACTCCCGTCCAGTCTGCCGCTTCCACTTACGAGGAGTTTGAAGCGTTTGCCCGCGAGCTGTTCGGCGACCGCGCCGGCGAGTATCTGGCCATTTGCGGAAAGGACGGAGCGGATCTCGAGCAAATGAAGAAGAACGGCAGGTTCAACCAGTTTGAGATTGGCGCTTTACTTTGGGCGGATGTGAACGCCCGCCTGAACGCCCCCAAAATGTATCTGTACAAGTTCGATCCCGAAATACCGGGCGACAACGCCGGATCATTCCATTCCTCCGACCTATGGTTCGTGTTCGAGACTCTGGCCAAGTGCTGGAGACCGTTCAAAGGTAAGCATTATGACCTCGCCCGCCAGATGTGCAATTACTGGACCAACTTTGCCAAGACCGGCGATCCGAACGGACTCGACGCGGACGGCACCCCCATGCCCGAATGGAGGCCCGTACAGGGCGACGACCGCAAGCCCATGTTCTTCGGCGATACGGCGGGCATGGATGAAAGCCCCCGTTCGGAGCTTACGAACTTCATCATCGACTGCTTCATGGAAAAGCTGGATAAAAAGGAGCCGATATCTTACGACCCGTTTGCCGCGGCAAGAAGGGCCTGGAAGTAACAGGCACGGAATAATATAAAACCGGCGCTGTTAACGCAGCTCTTTACGCATCGTTTACTACATAATGTGATATTATGAGTATTTGCTGACTTTAGCTTTCTTATATGGCTGTCCCACTTTGAACTTACTGTTCTTAGTGAGACAGCTCTTTTTATATGGGAACAACCCTTGTCAGGAGCCTGAAATTGACCACAATTTTTTGTTCTATGTTGCCTTTATATGCAGTACACTAACAAAGAAAACATAACAAAACCCTCACCGAAAGCCTTGAAAGTGGCTAATGGTGAGGGTTTCAAGTGGTACGCCCGACTGGAGTCGAACCAGCGGCCTTTAGAGTCGGAGTCTAACGCTCTATCCAACTGAGCTACGGGCGCGCATATGCGGCGCCGGCAAGGTCTGCCTTGTCGGCACCAATCATTATATCAGAACGCAAAGCTTTTTGTAAATATCCGGTTCCTAAAAATTATATCCATTAATAAAGCGGTCAGGCAACCGGTTTTATTGCGATGCGTCAAATCAAACGTACTTTGCAAGACTGATTAGTCTTCGGAGGGCTCGTATCTTGCGTGTTTTGCCATTTCGATAAGGTTGTTTCCGATGTGGCAGTATCCGCCCGGATTCTTGTCCAGATACTTCTGATGGTACTCCTCGGCGGGACTGAAATTCTCAAGCGGTTTTACCTCGATGGCGATCGGCTTTGTGTAGTTTTTGGCAAGCCCGGCGATCGACTTGTCTATCACCGGTTTGTCGGCGTCGTCCACATAATAAATGCCGGTGCGGTACTGGGGTCCGACATCTCCGCCCTGACGGTTGACCGATGTGGGATCGATCGCTTGATAGAAAACGCTTAAAAGGAACTCGAGCGGAATAACCGAGGGATCGTACTCAACCTTCACGGTTTCGGCATGCCCGGTATTTTGCCTGCAAACTTCCTCATATGTCGGATTCAGCTTGCTGCCGTTCGCATATCCGACTTCCGTTGAGATCACTCCCTGAAGGGACTGGATATATTTCTCCATCCCCCAGAGGCATCCTCCCGCAAGATATATCACCGCCGTGCTACTCAAAAAACATTCCTCCATATTTCGGTGTTCTTTATATTAAGAAATGGATATAATCCTATTGTCGGCTCCTATTGTATTCCATATTCGCGTTTACCGCAATACTAAAAGCTGACAAGCTTATGTTTAAGGGTTGCTTTTTACGAAGATTCGAATGTTAAGAAAGGCGGTGACGGCATGAGAAAAACATTTGCTTTTTTGTGCATTTGCGTTTTCACTATCGGAATTATTACAGCGGCTTGTGATGCGTCACTGACCGATATGCATAGCAAAAGTCCGGAGCCCGTGCAGTCCCCGGGCACCAGCAGTGTGGTTGAGCAATATATTGAAGATAAAAACAATGAAAATGGCAATCCTGATACGGGGGACAACCGGGATCCTGATCCGTCACAGGATGCAATTCCAAGCGTCAAGGAGTATTTTCCTATTTATGAAAACGTCCGGCTGGTATATGAGGGATACGGAAATGAGTTCGCGTACTTTAATACGTATGTCGATTATACCGCGGACAACAAGGTTCAGATGCGGACAGACAACGGGGGCTCCCAGTCGGTAAGAGTGATTGAAATAAGGGACAACGCAATTGTGGAGACCTTTTCGCGCGGGGAGACATACTTCCGGGAGAATTTCCTGAAAGCTGCCGGCGACGAAGAAACGCTGCTGATGGAGCCTCTTGCGCAGGGCACGTCATGGCCGCTTAAAGATGGAAGAACCCGGAAGATAACAAGCGTGTCGGCCGACGTGACTACTCCGCTTGGCTCGTACAAGGCGATAGAGGTGACTACGGAAAGCGGGAACGGGATTGCTGTCGATTATTATGCCGCGGGAGTCGGGCTTGTCAAGACGGTTTTTAGAAGCGGCAATGAGGAGATATCATCCGTTCTCAGCGAAATTGTACGGGACGTGCCTTTTGTGCAGATGGTAAACTTTTATTATCCGAGCCCGGAGGATAGTTCGCTTTTGCTGTATGAGAGCCGTGAGATCCCGTTCCGTACCAATGACATTACAAGGATGGTGCTTGAAAAGGCTTACAAAACAGGTTCGGAAGAACTGGACAGTCCGGTGCTTACGAAAAACACTAAGATAAACAGCCTGTATCTGAACAGGGACGGCATGGTGTATATTGACCTGAGCGCTGACTATATCGCCGAAATGAGCGCCGGGGCGGGGTATGAGCTGGCGATGCTCCAGTGCATTGCGAATACGTTCGGGCAATATTATCATGTGGACAAGGTTATTCTGACGATAGACGAAGAACCGTATTCGTCAGGCCATATAAAGCTTGAAAAGGGCCAGTATCTTGAAGTCAACTTCGAAATCTCAAAAAGCATCAGAAGCTGATTTATTAATAACGGGGGGACGGTCAGACCGAAAACCGTCCTCCTGTGAACTATAGGAAAATTTTAATAATGAACAGGTCGCCGTTCAGACTGTAAGAGAGCGAATCGATTTCCTTTGAGTTCTCCGGCCGGGCGTCTCTGATTATGCTGAATATTTCGTTTTCTTCAAACAGCCGTGAAACGGCTTGCCTGTAAGCAGTTTGACCGGAGAAACGGAAAGAGAACGTTTTGCCGCCTTCCGCCAGGGCATTGCGCACGACAGGTAGCATGGCCTCGTAGGAATATTCGTCAAAGTACAGGTTGTTCCTGACATAATAATTGCATTTCAAAGCGGTGCATTCCGGCAGCGGCCATTCGGTATCAATCTCATGAGTTTTCAGCAGGTCGTCTGTTGTGATGCAGAAAAAGTCGTATGAGACGGGATCTCCCGAACGATTGTCGCCGGTGAAGACAGGATCGCCCCAGGTCGTATCGAGGTAGTAATACTCCCCGTCGATCCTGACGAGATTCCAGGCATGGCTTCCGCGTCCTGTTGCATTTCCGGTGACATAAGTGCAAAAGATGCCGAGCTTGTTGAGCAAATATTGCGTTGCCTTGGCATACCCCGCGCAAACTCCCTCGCCCAAAACCATCACGCCGTAAAGCGTCTGGTCGCTTGAGCGGTTGATATTATAATCGGTGTTTTTGATGATGTAATCGTACACGGCCTTGACTTTTTCATATTCCGACCATCCGGCGTCGATTTGCGAAAGGCAGGCCTCGGCGGCGGCGTCGACTTTGGACTGGTTCTCGGCCCGCTGATTCTCGTCCATGTTATATATGAATTTCAATGAATAACCGACCACTTCTCCGTTCCTGGTGGTGGTTATGAGCGTGCCGCCTCCATCCACCCAGAAAAACTCGGGGTAATCCGCGAGTACATATGTCAAAATACGCAGTGCGTCCTTAGGTTCGGATATTTTTAACGGGATTGAGTCCTCGTGTCTGTCCAGAGAAGCCGCGATTTGCTTGTAAAGCAGCGCGTCGTCGCCGTTAAGAAACTGATATGCGTATCTGCCCTCGTATTTTGCCAACTCATCCGGTGAGAACGTTACATCGGGCTGCAGGAATGGCGAGGATTGCGGACTTTCGGCGGATTCCTGAGGAGACGACGTATCTGAAGCGTTACCCTGTTCAGATGATCCGTTTCCGATCGGACTTTGCGTAACATGTATGGATTGGTCCTCAATATCGTAATTATAACCTGTCGATACCTCTGAACTATAATCTTGTTGCGCTGCAGGGTAAGGGATTTGCCGCACAAATAAATCCTGCGTTATTAATATCACCGCGCAAACGACTACCAGGAGTAAGAATATATAGAAAAACAGCTTTTTCAAATCCCAACCCCCTCTTTTCTCGTTTTTTGAATATTAACACATATGAAGTGAATTATCAATGAGTATTGCTTTGTAAAGCACCTGGCGACGGACCTTTCGACGAAGCAACCGAATTCCTTCGGGAGAAACAAGAACGGAAAACTGTGTGCTTGTTCACGCAGAATATATGTTATATAATAGACTTTAAGAAAAACATTCACCGGGGGTTTGGCATGGATAAGTCGAAGGTTTACTTTACAAATTTGCGCGCCTCATTCAATGAGAATTTGCTGGACAAGCTGCGCCGCCTGATAAAAAAAGCCGGTATTGCGCAGATTGATTTCAACAGAAAATACGCGGCCATAAAGCTCCATTTCGGCGAGCCGGGAAACCTGGCGTTTTTGAGACCGAACTACGCCAGGGTTGTCGCGGATGTGGTCAAGGAGCTGGGGGGCAAGCCGTTCCTGACGGACTGCAATACTCTATATGTCGGAAGGCGCAAAAACGCGCTCGACCATCTTGACGCTGCGTATGAGAACGGATTCAGTCCATTCAGCACAGGCTGCCAGATTATCATAGCCGACGGACTGAAGGGAACCGACGAAGCGATTGTCCCTATCAACGGCGAATATGTCAGAGAGGCAAAGATCGGCAGAGCGGTTATGGACGCGGACGTCTTCATATCGCTCAGCCATTTCAAGGGACATGAGGGCACCGGCTTTGGCGGCGCGCTGAAAAACATCGGAATGGGATGCGGTTCACGCGCGGGAAAGATGGAAATGCACAGCAGCGGCAAGCCCGCGGTAGACGACGGAATATGCGTCGGGTGCGGAATGTGCCGGAAAAACTGTGCGCACGATGCCATTACCATAACTCGCAGGAAAGCGTTTATCGACCATAATCTTTGCGTTGGCTGCGGCCGCTGCATCGGAGTCTGCCCGACCGACGCCGTATACCCGACAGGAGACCAGTCAAACGACATACTTAACAAAAAGATCGCCGAGTATTCCTATGCCGTCCTCAAAGACCGCCCGCACTTCCATATAAGCCTTGTAATGGATGTGTCTCCGTATTGCGATTGCCATTCTGAAAATGACCTGCCTATCATACCGGACGTCGGAATGTTTGCCTCGTTCGATCCCGTCGCTCTGGACAAAGCCTGCGCGGACGCCGCCAACAGGCAGCCGGTCATTCCGGGCAGCCTGCTGAGCGAAAAGAAGCGTATACACAACGACCATTTTACCGATACCCATCCCTCGACGAACTGGATTTCCTGCCTTGAGCACGCTGAAAAGCTGGGGCTCGGAACAATGAACTACGAGCTGATCGACATTCACTGATATTTTGCGGTACTGCAAGATAGAAATAAACAGCATAAAAGGATATCAATAGACGGAAAAACTATTGATATCCTTTTTTTGTTGCAAATATCACAGAAATTTTTCCTGGTATGCCATATAATAACATTGAGTTATAGCAATTATACTCCCGAGGGAGTTTTACTGAAGAGTCAGGCTGCAGGAGTAAAGCAATTAATATGTCGTTGCATCGTATTTATAATGGAAGGAGATACTTTAGACATGAACATGAAGAGACTCGACTCAAGCAAGTCGGTTTACGAGTTATGCACGGCAAATCCGGATATTACGGACATACTTGCCGAGATAGGTTTCAAAGATATAAAAATACCTGGAATGCTCGCAACTGCCGGCAGGATTATGACTATCCCGAAGGCGGCGAAGATAAAGGGTTTTGATTTTGATTCGATCAGACAGGTCTTTAAGCTGTACGGCTACGAACTTGAATAGGAGGTAAAAAAATGAGCGGAGAAATCAACAATCGCGAATTCAGGCAAAAGGTACTAAAAGAAATAATATCCGATCTGCATGCAGGAAAGACGGTCGAAGAGGTTAAGGGAAGATTCACCGAGGTGTTCGGCGGGGTGTCGTCCGAGGAGATCGCTCAGGCGGAGCAGGCGCTGGTCATGGAAGGGCTGCCCGTATCCGAAATACAGAGGCTTTGCGATGTGCACGCCGCGGTCTTTAAAGGCTCGATCGAAGAAATTCACGCTCCCCGGCACGAGTGGGATGAACCGGGACATCCCGTATACGTGATGAAACAGGAAAACCGCGCTGTAGAACAGATAATCGGCAAGATAAGAAAGAACCTTCAGGAGCTTCCCGACAAAGAGGCGGCGGAAGGAGTCGTTAAAAACATGGATTATCTGGCCGAAATCGACAAGCATTACCTGAAAAAGGAGAACCTGTTCTTCCCGTACATGGAGAAATACGGGATTACGGCCCCGCCGAAGGTCATGTGGGGTGTAGACGACGAGATCCGCGGCGATCTGAAGGAGGTGCGCTTACTTCTTCAGGACAATGATCCTGAGAAACTCAGGGATCGCATCGAGGCTGTTTTAACGCGCATAACCGAGATGATCTATAAAGAAGAGAACATCATGCTTCCGATGCTCACCGAAAACCTGACCTCCGACGAATGGAAGACAATCGCCGACGGAAGCACGGAATTCGGATATTGTCTTATCCGTTATGTGCCCGAATGGAAACCATCTGAAAAATCAGGGGCAGACCGGGAAGCTCCCGCGGAAGTCAAAACCGATGCGGCCGGCTATATTACGCTTCCGACGGGTGTGCTGAAGACTGAAGAGCTGGTTCGCATGCTCAACACGCTTCCGTTCGACATCACCTTTGTCGATAAGGAAGACACCGTGAAATACTTCTCCGAGAACGCAGAGCGCATTTTCCCGCGCACCAAATCGGTCATCGGGCGGAAGGTGACGAACTGCCATCCTCCGGCAAGCGTCCATATCGTGGAGAAAATAGTAAGCGATTTCAAAGCCGGGGTAAAAGACCACGAGGATTTCTGGATCAACATGAAGGGCAGGTTCATACTGATTCGCTATTTCGCGGTGCGCGACGAGAAGGGCGAATATGTCGGAACACTCGAAGTGACGCAGAATATCAAGCCGATCCAGGAGATTACGGGCGAGAAGAGGCTTGTGTCCGACTAAGGCTGGGGCTAACAAAGAGTAAAACCGAATTATGTTAGCGTAATAATTAGATCCGATATAAAATAAGTCTCTCTGTCAGACAAAATCGTTGCAATCTTATAATACCTGTTGACTTTACATGCCGATTTATGATAAAGTGCATTCAAGATTAAAACTCCATCAACCGGAAGGCAGTTTGCGTATGAAGTCATATAAACTTAGTATAACCACAACGACCAGCCAGAGCTTGCCTCAGTAGTTGCTGCACCGCAGCCAACGACCGAGGTGAAGCTCTTAAGGTCGTTTGACTGCAAGGTTATAGATAACACTATCACCTTATCAGACGACCGGATGTCTGATAAGGTGATTTTTTAAAGGGGGTGATGGTCCCAATGGCTTTTGGCAGAAAGGGTTATGCGGGACGGATGACCGATTGCACTCGCCATAATATACGACAATAATAAAGGAGAGTGCAATATGGGAAATAACTTTAAAAAACAGCTTGCTGGCGAGCTGGAAAAAGTACTGTCAGAGGTTTTTGAGCATTCGGTGCTCATAAAGTGCGAATACACGGGCAATGGACTGCTTTGCGATTTTGATTTGCCAAAACCGATAACACCGGATGTGTTTAAGCTGATCGAGGCTAAAATGCGGGAGCGGGAAATCCCGTGCAGTTATGAACTGTCCGGTTTTTCGGGCGCTTATCTGAACGGCGACGCAAGTCAGAAGATGCTCCAAAGGATTCATGTGACGGCCTTTGAGAGCGAAGAGGAGCTTGCGGCTTTCAAAGCCTATATGCAGGCGGCATCCGAGCATGACCATAAAAAGCTTGGTTCTCAGCTGAAGATGTTTTCAAGTTCGGAAGACATCGGCGCGGGGCTTATTCTCTGGCATCCGAAGGGAGCGATGCTGCGATACCTGCTCGAGAATTTCGGACAGAGAGCTCATATACTCAACGGTTATCAATGGGTATATTCGCCGCACATTGGCAGGGCGGATCTCTGGAAAACGTCGGGCCACCTCTCTTTCTACAGGGATTCCATGTATGCGCCGCTTCGGATCGACGAGGAAGAGTATTATCTTAAACCGATGAATTGTCCGTTCCATATTAACATCTATAAAAGCGAAGTTCGTTCCTATCGTGATTTACCGATCCGTTATGCGGAATACGGTACAGTTTATCGCTACGAGCTTTCGGGAACTCTTTCGGGACTGACCAGAGTCCGGGGCTTCACGCAGGATGACGCGCACATCTTCTGCACTCCCGACCAGGTGGAGTACGAGGTTGCGCGGGCGCTGAAGTTTTCGCTGTATATCCTCCGTTCCTTCGGGCTTAATGAGTTCACGGCCTATCTGTCCACGAAACCGAAAACGAAGTTTATAGGCGATGATGACGACTGGAGCATGGCGACCGAGGTCCTGAGAAAAGCGGTGATCGGCGAGGGGCTCAGGTATGAGATCGACGAAGGCGGAGGCGCTTTTTACGGACCGAAGATCGATATCAAGCTGAGGGACGTCCTGAATCGGGAATGGCAATGCAGCACGATCCAGTTTGACTTCAACCTGCCCGAACGTTTCGGCATAACATATACGGGCCCTGACGGAATGCCGCATACGCCTTACATGATCCATAGAGCGCTGTTTGGCAGCATCGAACGGTTTGCCGCGCTTCTGATAGAGCACTATAAGGGAAACTTTCCGCTTTGGTTTGCCCCGGTGCAGGCGGCCATTGTTCCGATTAAAACGGCGCACAATGATTACTGCAGGGGCATTGAGACGGAACTGAAAAGGAAAGGATTCCGTGTCGTTTGCGAGTACGCGGATATGCATATGCGCGAAAAGATCAAGCGCTTCGAAACCGAGAAAATCCCGCTGATTCTCGTTGTCGGCGACAAGGAGATCGACAAGAACGGCTTTTCGCTGCGAAGCCGTGAGAAGGGAAATCTGGGATTCATGACTTTGCCGCAACTGTACGAAATGGTCGCCCCCGATTTGGAAAAAGGTGAACCGAGGTATATTTTTAGCGATTGACTGCTCGCATAGCTTTATGATGCATTGATTATTTAAATATTAAATAAAGAAACCGGCTTTCCTTCACTTGGAGTGAACGGAAAGCCGGCTTGTTTACAATAAAAGTGCCAGGAGCTCGTCCGGCGTGTCTGCGATGGTTTCGGCGCCTTCCGCCTGAAGATCGGCTTTATCGCGGTATCCCCATGAGACGCCGATGAAAGAGAGCCCCGCGTTTTTCGCTGTGACGACGTCAACCTCGGAATCGCCGATGTATACGACTTCGCGAGGGTCGGCTCCCAGTGCCTCAATTGCCTTGAATACGCTGTCGGGGGCGGGCTTTTTATTTATGCCGGGTGTTTCTCCGGAAGCGGCGTCTACCAGGCCGCCGAAGTTCTCAAAACAGAGTTCCTTCACATTCTCGTCGCCTTTATTTGAGCATACTGCGATTTTCATGCCATTCTGCCTGAGCTTTCGGAGCAGATCAAGTATGCCGTCATATGGGCGTGTTTTATTGCTCATGTTCTCCGAGTAAAGGGCGGCGTATGCGGACAGGCACTCATCCACAAGGGACGGGGAAACGCCGCCGGGCAGGGACTTAACGATCAGATTCCGGGCGCCGTTTCCGACAAAAGCGCGAACCTCGTCAAGTGTCCTCTGCGGAAATGAATACATCCGGAGCATTGCGTTTACGCTGTCCGCGATGTCGTCCAGAGTGTTCAGCAGCGTTCCGTCGAGATCGAATATTGCCGCTTTATACTTCATTAAAAAACTTCTCCTGAAATGACATTTACTGAATCTATATGGCGTTTGTAAATATTTCTTTTCATAGTATGATTACCATACATTGCATAGCGTTAATATTAAAACCATAATGCTTTGCAAATTACTGCTTGCGTGGACTATATACGGTAATAACATAAGCTTTGATTTATATGCAGTATATAAATTACAAAAGCACCGACATCTTGCGAAATCGGTGCTGTTTGTGGCGCGCCCGAAGGGACTCGAACCCCTGACCTACTGGTTCGTAGCCAGTCACTCTATCCAGCTGAGCTACGGGCGCACGCCTTTTAAACTGCTCAGTAATAATAGCACAAGCCAACTTGAAATGCAAGCTTTTTTTTCTTGGCAGTGACTGACAGCGGGCGCGGCGAGTATTTTCCCGCCGTTACTTTACAAGATGTGCCGGTTGTGATTAAATAAGCAATGCAATTATATTGGCAAACAGATAGCCGGACAGAGGTAACTAATACACGGACAGGAGCTTTGGATATGGCCGAAAACAGGACGGTACTGATAACGGGCGCTTCACGGGGCATCGGAGCCGCGACGGCGCGGGCATTTGCCGCCGAAGGGTATTCGGTTGCAATTAATTATTTAAAATCCGGCGATTCGGCAGAAGCGCTGAAAGCGGAAATATCAGAACGCGGCGGATATGCGGAAATTTTCCGGGCCGACGTGGCGGATGCGGCGTCTGTAAACGACATGATTCGGGCGGTTATTAATAAGTTCGGCAAGATCGATGTTTTGGTGAACAATGCCGGAATCGCAGAGCAGCGCCTCTTCACCGATATCACATCCGAGGCATGGGACCGTATGATATCCGTCAATCTGACGGGTGTATTCAACTGCATAAAGGCCGTGCTGCCCGGAATGATTTCAAGGAAATCGGGGAAAATCGTCAACGTGTCGTCCATCTGGGGAATTACCGGCGCTTCGTGCGAGGTGCACTATTCGGCGGCAAAAGCCGCGGTGATAGGACTGACGAAAGCGCTTGCCAAGGAGGTCGGACCGTCGAACATACAGGTGAACTGCGTGGCCCCCGGCGTTATCGATACCGAGATGAACGCCAGCCTGACGGAGGCAGATCGAATGGCCATAACCGAAGAAACTCCGCTCGGACGCATAGGAACCGCGGAGGAGGTTGCTTCCGCCATACTTTACCTGGCATCGCCGAAAGCCGGCTTTATAACCGGTCAGGTTTTAAGCCCCAACGGAGGTGTTGTAATATAATTTAAAACGTTAATCTAAGGTTTTGTGTTATAAAACCAGAGTTTCTTTATATTCAGTATAAAAAAATACTATTCAGTATAAATAAAGCATCAATCACTGCTTGGGGATCTTTTATATAAGAACGAGTTTGATTGCTTGCCGACTCTTTTAACCGTTCCCATGGCGTTAAGTATGTTGAGCGCCGTCCGGGCGCTTGGCAATGAGATTTTTGCGGCATTTGAGAATTCGCGGCTTGTGAATGATTCTCCGAGCGTGTCGGGAATCAGCTTTGCATAATCCCGGGCGGAGGACAACAGAAGCTCGTCGTGGACGGAAACCGGGATTCGGTCTTTGCGCCACGATCCCCTTTTTCTGTCCTCGCTCCAGCCGTTCAGCAGCCGGTACTCCTCCAGGTCGAGACGAATTATCAGGATTCGCAGGCTGTCGTGCGAAAGATAACTCTTTATGCGATAAAGCTCGGGAAAGACGTCGCAGAATCCGCCCCGCCTCGGAGAGAGCCTGCGCTTTGTTACTTCCCCCGTCAGCTCGTCTACCCAAAGGAGCCATTTGCGGTAGGCAATCGGATACACAATGGTTACCGGATGCTCCTTCAGAAAGAAGTCAAGCTTTGCGCGGAGCTTGTTAAACTGGCGGGTCTGTATTTCGAAAACGCCGCGATCGTTAAGTATGTCCGCATAATAATTTCCGAGATTAACCTCATGGAACGCGGGATTGGGCTCCAGATAGTTTTTTAAAACCAGGTGGAGAGTCCTTTCACCGAGGGTGCCGATGTTCTTCGGTCTTGCGCCGGCAGAAAATGCCGCGCCGACGGCGTCTTCAAATTGATTCATGTTCAATTCCTGCAATTCCTGTATTCGGCCCCGGTGCGGGACCGGCCATATGATTCGGTTTTGTCGGACGAAAGCAGCGTGGTTCAACGCATCCATCTCAACGACATTATAGATGAAATGAAGAAGCTTATCAACCGAGTATAGTTGACAAGCTTCTTCATATGTTTTTCCCTATTCTATATCTTAAGCCCACCACATGGCGCCGGGTTTTTCATAGACAAGGACGTTTTTGAGAAGCGATATGGCTTTCTCAAGGCCTTCCTTGGGAGACATCATGCTGTCCTCATGCTCGATGCTTACCGGACCGTCGTAGCCGATAGTGGCGAGAGCGGTGATGATTTCCTTCCAGGACTGCTCGCCGGTGCCGTAACCGATTGTCCGGAACACCCACGCGCGGTTTGCCACGTCGCTGTAGTGCTTGAGGTCGAGCACGCCAATACGCGCCCTGTTGTACTCGTCGATTCTTGTGTCCTTGGCATGGAAGTGGAAAATGGCTTCGCCGAGCATGCGGATTGAGGCCACGGGGTCGATGCCCTGCCAGATAAGATGGCTCGGATCGAAGTTTGCGCCTATCTCCGGTCCGACGGCGGCGCGCAGCTTAAGCAGCGTCTCGGGGTTGTAAACGCAGAAGCCGGGATGCATTTCGAAAGCTATTTTGCTGACGCCGTGCGAACGTGCGAAGGCGGCGGTCTTTTTCCAATATGGTATTAAAACTTCGTTCCACTGATAATCGAGTATTTTCAGGAAGTCTTCCGGCCAGGGACAGGCGACCCAGTTCGGCGTCGAGTCGCCGGGCGCGCCGCCGGGACAGCCCGAGAAGGTGATGACGGTGTCGATTCCCAGCTTTTCCGCGAAAAGAACGGCGTTTTCGAAATCGCCGTGGAATTTGTCCGCGACTTCCTTGTTCGGATGAATGGCATTTCCGTGGACGCTGATGGCGCTGATCTCCATATTATATTTGGCGAGGAGGGATTTCAAATCGTCGACGCTTTTTTCGCCGTTCAGGTACGGAAGGAGATGGGTGTTGCCCGGGAATCCGCCCGCGCCGAGCTCGACCGTCTGAACGCCGAGACCCGAAAGATAGCTGAGCGTGTCTTCAAGCGACATGCTGTAAAGGGGAACCGTTAGTACGCCAAGTTTCATTTGCTCAACTCCTACTGCTTGGGATTTTAGTAATCCGTCTTTTGTGTTCGGGATACATCAATTGCCTTTACGAAAAGATGTGTTTAACCGGTGATAACAGGGAAATGACTGCAGGTAAACATCGGTAAACGTAATGGCGGAAATCAGATGTGATTCTTAAGGTATTGGTAGTCTTCAATCAAACACCGGATGCGATCCCTGGGATCGTTATAGCTGTACTCGCGCTCGACTATATATGCCACGCAGCCCTGGGCGTCGGCCGCGGCTTTGACTGCCTTCCAGTCGATGATGCCCTGACCCATGCGGCAGTTTGTTTTTTGACGCTCTTCCATCATTTTGAGGAATTCGGGCGGAATGATCGGTTTTCCGTTTTCGTCAAGCTTTAATTTCGGATTGCCCGATCCGCCTTCGGCAAGGGGACGGGGCTTGTCGGCACCGATTACTTTGCCGTTTTCCTTCACATGGATTGTGCGGAAGCGGCCCGCGTACCGGTTAATGAATTCGGCAGGGTCGATGCCGGCGGCGGAGGCCCAGCCGCAATCCAGCTGAAACACGACATCCTCGGGATCTGTGTTTTTGATGAGAGTCTCAAGGAAGTATTCTCCGCCTTCCTCCCAAAACTCCATGGTGTGGTTGTGATAACCGACTTTGATGCCGTAAGGGGCCGCCTTGCGGCCAAGTTCATTCAGCCTTGCGGCGAGTTCAAGCGCATCGTCGCGGCAGCCGATCCTGTGCATGGGACAGATGGCGAACCTGACGCCAAGCTCCTTCAGGAAGGGGAGCTCCGCTTCGATGTCGTCGAGCTGAACATGTGAGGATATGCATTCGATGCCGGCTTCCTCAAGCACCGACCTTATTTCGGCGGCGGAACGGCCTTCATAGCCTCCGGAAAGCTCGACGCCCGAATAGCCGATTTCGGCCGCCTTGCGTATTTTGTCGAGCATTCCGAGACCCGAATCGAAGCCGAATGAATATGTCGCAAGGTAGATTTTATCCATTGCCGGCCCTCCTGCTGTCAGAACGTTATAACCTTGCCGGTGGCGGAGGACTGATAAATTGCGTCGAGGATTTTTGTTACGACGAAGGCCTGTTCGGGCTGGACAATGAGGACGTTCTGATCGTTTGCCTCGATTGCGTCGAGCCAGAGCTTAGCCTCCATGTTCTGCGGGGACATAGAAGAGCCGGAGAAGAAGGCGACGCCGCCGGGAGTTCCGACATCCGGCTTGATGACCGCCGTTTTATCTGCGATGACGGTGTTGATCCGGAGGCCGAGCTGGGACGGGTCGTCGGCGATCATGTCGGCTCCCGCCTTGGTCCCGCAAAGGAAGGTCTGGGCCTCTCCGACGTCAAGGGTGTTCAGCGCCCAGGAGGCTTCGATATAGATAGCCGCGCCGTTTTCCATTGTGACAAACCCGAACGCAGAGTCCTCGACTTCGTAGGTTTTATTGTCCCATGAACCGAAAATGTTGCCCTGGTTGCCGGGTTCAAGGAGTCTGCCGAGCTTCTCGAAAGATTTGCCCATGACGCTCTTCGGCTTGTAATTATCCATCATCCAGAGCGTCAGGTCGAGGGCGTGGGTTCCGATGTCTATCAGCGGGCCTCCGCCCTGTTTTGATTTGTCGGGGAAAACGCCCCACGTCGGCACACCGCGGCGGCGAAGGGCATGCGCCTTGGCGTAATAGATCTCTCCGAGCTCGCCGTCTTCGCAAAGCTTCTTAAGCGTAAGGCTGTCGGTGCGGTAACGGTTTTGGTATCCTATTGTGAAGAGCTTTCCGCTCTTTTTCCAGGCGTTGACCATCATTTCAGCGTCGGATGTGGACGCGGCCATAGGCTTTTCGCAGAAGACATGCTTTCCGGCCTCGAAAGCCGCAACGCTTATCTCGCAGTGCGAGACATTGGGCGTGCATACGTGCACGTCGTCGATCGAGGGATCGCTGAGAAGGTCTCTGTAATCGGTGTACACTTTTGCGTCAGGGGTCCCGAATTGCTTTGCCGCGGCCTCGGCTCTTTCGGGGATGATATCGCAGAAGGCCACGACTTCGCATCTGTCGGCAAAGGCCTGCAGTGCCGGAAGATGCTTTTGGTTGGCGATGCCGCCGCATCCGATAATGCCGGTTCTTATTTTTGCCATATGTCTTTTCCTCCAGATAGTTTTATGACATTTTGCGCGTACCGGACAAAGGAATATAGTACACGTGCTGTAAAATATTATACATCGGCAGCGGGAAAATAACAAGGCAAAGCAAAAGAAATTTGTCTTTAAAAAAGTATGAAAATGTTTTCATTTTAAGATACGACCGAATATTGCAACTTTTTTAATAAAAAGTCATTACACAGCGGCGCAACGCATAGTAATAATATGTATTGCAGTGTCCGAATTGAGAATCAGCGGGGGGATGGAGGGCATGTTTATTTTTACCCGGAAGCTGACAAAAAAGGGACTTTCGCTGATCATACTTGCGCTGGGCGCCGTTTTGTGCCTGATCATTGCGGTGGTTTCGGGAATAAAGATAAAAAATAATCCGCAATTCGGAAAGGCGGAAACCGAAGAGGACAGGATAGCGTTCGTTCGTTCCTTCGGGTGGGAAGTGGCCGACGGAAGCGAAGAGACGGCCGAGGTCAGGATACCGAGGGAGTTTGACGATGTATATAAGCAATACAATCTGATCCAGAAGGCGCAGGGGCTTGACCTGCAGGATTACCGCGGATGCAGGGTGACGCGATATACATACCGGATCACAAATTATCCGACGGGAGAAGAAGGAGTGCTTATCAACCTGCTGGTCTATGACGGCAGGGTAATCGGGGGAGACGTGATGTCGCCAAGGCTTGACGGGTTCATGCATGGATTTGAATACATGGGAGACAGATAAAAACAGCCGCCCGGAATGCTTTAAGCACAATGGGCGGCTGAATTGCGTCAATATTTTCGGTAGAGGGCTTTGACGACGCCGACAATAGAGCAGTCGTTCCCGTCGATGGGGCTGTAGTCGGGATTTTCCGGGAGGAGCCACACATGCTTTCCCACATATGCGAGCCGTTTTACGGTGGCTTCTTCTCCGATGAGGGCCACTACTATTTCTCCGGCTTCGGCGGAGGGCTGCTGGCGGACAATGACATAATCCCCTTCGAAAATGCCGGCGTTGATCATGGAATCGCCTTTCACGCGGAGGGCAAAGAAGCTGCCGGACATGCCCTCGCTGTCGAACGGGATATAACCTTCAACTTCCTCGACGGCCAGAACCGGCGCGCCTGCCTGAACACGGCCCAGAACGGGAATCTTGTTTTCGCGCGTAAGTAAAGAGGGGGAAACGGAGAGAGCGCGCGTTTTGCGGTTGCTCTTCTGAATATAGCCGCTGTTTTGAAGCGACTTTATGTGGGCGTGCACGGAGGAGGGGGATTTCAGGTTAACCGAGGCGCATATTTCGCGGATGGAGGGAGGGTAACCGTGCTCGGATGTGAATTCCACGATAAAATCATATACCTGCCGCTGTTTTGGGGTGAGTTCCTTCATCTTAAGCCCCATTTCTCCGGAGAAAAAGGATTTGATATCAAACACAGCGCACCCATATACCATCTCCGGAAGGCATATGTGCTTTTCGCTCCGATTGCGGAGAGCGGCGCTTAAGTATTACGCAGCCATTATACCATAAAAGAACAAAAAAAGCAAACATTTGTTCATAAAATAAAAAATGCGGGGCCGGATGTAAATTAACTGGCACAGCGAGCAAGAATATGGTAGAATAATAAAATAATAGTTAACCTGTTGGAATATGCGATAAGGAATGATGATTGAATATGCACAGGCGTTATTTGCTGCCGGCATTTTCTCTTTTATCGGGACTATGCGGCGCCGCCGTCCGAGCCTGCGAGCTGGCCCGTGCTTTCGAACCCGAGACCGGGTTTAAGATTCCCGGGGAGCCGACGTCGATAATCATGAGCGCGTTTACGGTCGCGGCAATAATCGTGTTCGCAGTCATGTCCGCCCTTACCGGCGGCAGACTGAAAGAGGGACTGAGAACTTTGCCCGGCGATAAAAGCGCATCGGCCAAGGTTATGGTGATCGCGTCCGCCTTCATGCTTTTCGGTGCCGCGATGTTTGATTTGTCATTTAACGGAGGAGGCCTTCCTCTCTCCCGCATAATACTCGTCATATTTGCGATCTTTTCGGCGGCGTCCATCCTGGTAAGAATCGCGAAACCCGGGAAGGGATACTCGTTATTTTCGCTGGTACCCATATTTTGGTGCTGCTACTGGCTGATTATCATCTACAGGGAGAGGTCCGTCGATCCCGTGGTCACCGATTATGCCTATGAGCTTTTTGCCGTTGTGGCCAGCGCGCTGTTTTTCTACGGCGCCGCGGGGTATGACTTCGGAATCAGAAAGATACGGCTTAATGTCTTTTATGCTTCCACCGCAGTTTATCTGAGCACGGTTACGTTGATCGGTCCCGTAGCTGCGAAGCTGTTTTATGGCGGCGCTATTGCAAACGCCGATTTCCTGCCGTATTTTGCGGCATGCATCTTATACGCGCTCGGCGGAATGCTCTGGTTTCTCGATCCGGCTAATCGAGACTCTGCTCGATGAGACGGCGGAGTTCGACCGCATTCTCCGCGTGTCCTCTGGCCGCGTCCAGCAGGACTTTCATTAGCGTAACGTCCTCTGTTTTTTCCGCACTGTTGGTACAGCTGGTTGTCAGCGACACCTCGTTTTTCCAGGCATTTCTGAGCGAAGACCTGAAATAGGGCACGTCCTCCAATCTGCGGTCATTCCACGGGAAACTATAATTCCCGCTCGCCATGAAAAAAGCCGAGGAGATGTTTTTGGCGGAGGAGTAGTTCCTGTTGGCCGCAAGCGTGAGTACCCTCGCCGCCCTGCGGTTCGGTGCGGCGCGTGACAAAGAGCGGCAAAACATGCATTGCTTAAGCTGCTCGCTTATCAGTTCCGGAATATGCTTTATCAGGTAATCCGCCTCGCTTTTTTTCTTTTCATCCGGGTCGTTATCCTTGGTTTCATACAACAGTCTCCTTCCGGGCTGTTTTTCGTGTGCATAATCCGGTTCATCACGCCGCCGGTCCTGAGGACATGCATCCCAAGGCTTATATTCCTCCGGCGCTGCAGCGCGGTTTTGGGGTTCGTCCGGCATTCCGTACACTGAATTTTCTATATCGGAGTAAACGTCATAATCATCCCGGTAGTCCGAAACCGGCTGTACTTTCGGACCGAAACCGGCCCCTTCGTTGCCGGCAGCCATCAAGGGATCGAAAGCCCCCGTGGGATCGTGCAGGTCCGCAAGAACGCGTCGCCAAATGTTTTCGATCTGTTCCTGAGTAAACTCCATGTCGGACACAATAATGCGGCTCCTTTCTTTACGCAGCGTTACCGCATTATATGAAAAAACAGCCCGGATTGTGAAAATCGGGGCTAAAACAGCCGTCAAGGTCTTGTAAAACGCAAAATTGAGCATTATAATATCAAAACAGCCAAACACCGGGCGCCTCATCAACCCGGCGACAGGGAGGCGCTCTTAAATCCATTTTGACTCGCCGGAGAAATGGAGCATACAGTGGAACGTAAAACCTTTTACATCACTACGCCGATTTATTACCCTTCGGGGAAGCTTCACATCGGCAACGCTTATACCACCGTCGCCGCCGATACCGTCGCGCGCCTTAAAAGAATGCAGGGCTACGACGTAATGTTTCTAACCGGTACCGACGAGCACGGCATGAAGATCGAAAAGAGCGCCCATGCCTGCGGCAAGGAGCCGAAAGAGTTTGTTGACGAGATCGTCGAGGGGCCCGGAGGGATAAAGGACCTCTGGAAGCTGATGAATATTTCAAACGACCGCTTTATCAGAACGACCGACCATTACCACGAGGAAGCCGTAAAGAAGATCTTCAAACGCCTTTACGACCAGGGCGATATATATAAGAGCGAGTACCACGGGCTTTACTGCGTGCCGTGCGAGGCTTTCTGGACTGAGACGCAGGCAAAGGACGGGAAATGCCCCGATTGCGGACGTCCGGTTGAGACGGCGAGGGAAGAAAGCTATTTCTTCAGGCTTTCCCGCTATGCCGACCGGCTTCTGAACTATCTCCAGGAGAATCCGGAATTCCTGCAGCCGGCTTCCAGAGTCAACGAAATGATCAACAATTTCATCAAGCCCGGCCTCGAGGACCTCTGCGTTTCAAGGACCTCCTTCAAGTGGGGAATCCCTGTGGAGTTTGATCCCGGCCATGTGGTGTATGTCTGGATAGACGCGCTTTCCAACTATATCACCGCGCTGGGCTATATGTCCGATAACGAAGAAGACATGAAAAAGTACTGGCCGGCGGACGTCCAGCTGGTAGGAAAGGATATCGTAAGGTTCCACTCCATCATATGGCCCATCATGCTGATGGCGCTGGACCTGCCCCTGCCGAAGAAGGTGTTCGCCCACGGGTGGCTCCAGATAAACGGCGACAAGATGTCGAAGTCAAAGGCGGCCGGCGCGAATATCATCGATCCCGTCATACTTTGCGGAAGATACGGGACCGACGCCATCCGTTACTTTGTTCTCCGCGAAGTCCCCTTCGGAGCCGACGGCAACTTCTCAAACGAGGCGCTTGTAAACCGCATAAATTCCGATCTTGCAAACGACCTCGGCAATCTCGTAAGCCGCACCACAGCGATGGCCGACCGCTATTTCGGAGGGCTACTGCCCGAAGGCGACGAGCCCGAGCCGATCGACGGCGAGCTTGCCGACCTTGCGGCGGCAACCTACAGGGAATACGGCGGGCTTATGGACAAGCTCCTCTTCTCAAACGCGCTTGCCGAAGTATGGAAGCTTATTTCACGCGCCAATAAGTATATCGACGAGACTATGCCCTGGATCCTTGCAAAGGACGAGTCGAAGAAGCTGCGTCTCGCCACCGTTCTGAAAAATCTTTGCGAAGCCATCCGTGTCGCGGCCGCGCTCATTGCGCCGGCAATGCCCCAGACCTCGGCGAAGATCCTGAACCTGCTGGGGCTGAGCGAAGACGGACGGTCGCTGTGGGAGAGCGCCGGAATATGGAATCCGTCCCGCTCATACTCCACCCGGACCTCCGCTCCGCTTTTCCCGCGCATCGACCTTGCGAAGGAGATGGAGGAACTGTCCGGGCTGATGAAAAAGCAGAAAGACGGCGAAGCTCCCGCGTCCGGCGGCTCCGAATCGGGTAAGGATGCAGACGGGAAAAACACGGCGGATGAGGCCGGAAAAGCTCCCGTGGCCGGCAATGCGGTAAAGCCGCAGCCACCGGAAGGCGTCGAAACGATAAGCATCGAGGACTTTGCGAAGGTCGACCTCCGCGTTGCTCTCGTTACAGGCTGCGAGCGCGTGGAAAAGGCGAAGAAGCTCCTCAAGCTCAGGCTTGATCTGGGTTACGAGACAAGACAGATTGTTTCCGGCATTGCCGAATGGTACGCTCCGGAGGACCTTATCGGTAAAAAGATCATCGTGGTCGCAAACCTGAAGCCCGCCGTACTTCGCGGCGTCGAAAGCCAGGGTATGCTTCTTGCGGCCGACGTCGGAGAAAAAGCGGCGGTCGTCTTCGCCCCCGACGAGGCTGTCCCCGGCAGCAAGGTGCGCTGATGAAATACTTCGATACCCACGCCCATTATCACAGCGAGCAATTTTCGGAAGACGTCGACGACGTGCTTTCGTCCCTGCCGCAAAAGGGAGTCGCGTACTGCGTCGGACCGGGTTCCGACGCCGCGACTTCCCTTGCGGAGGTTTCTCTCGCGGAGCGGTATGGTTTTCTTTACGCCGCCGCCGGCATACATCCCCACGAAGCGTCCGCCGCCGATGAGCGGAGTTTTGCCGAAATAGAGCGGCTTCTGAGTCATGAAAAGGTTGTCGCCGTCGGGGAAATCGGTCTTGACTACCATTACGATTTTTCTCCCCGCGACGTCCAGAAGGCGGTGTTCAGGCGGCAGATGGAGATGGCCCGCAAAGCGGGGCTACCGGTGATCGTACACGACCGCGAGGCCCACGCGGACTGCCTTGAAATTGTGCGGGAGTTTCCCGATGTAGTCGGGGTGTACCACTGCTATTCGGGAAGCTGGGAGTACGCAAAGTTGATCCTGAATCTGGGATGGTACATTTCATTTACCGGTTCGATTACGTTCAAGAACGCATGGAGGGTTCACGAAACCGTTTCGAAAATACCCGCCGACCGCATCATGATAGAAACCGACGCGCCTTATATGACGCCCGTCCCGTACCGCGGTAAACGCAACGATTCCTCATATATATCCCTGGTATGCGATAAGGTCGCGGAACTGCGCGGCATTTCGCCGGAAGAAGCCGCCGAAATAACGCTTGCCAACGGCAAACGTTTCTTTCGAATTTGATTCCGGTTAACGTTTACAGACTTGTTAACGTTTATAAAACTGCACAAGCGGGACAAGTTTTTATTTTCCCGCGTTATTGACTTGACTTTTTTTAAATGGTATAATCAATTTATAATTACATATTGGTTTTATATATTTTAAAATTTCCAATACTGTTCTTAATACTGTAAGTGCTGAGTGAAGAGAAATCTTCTACGGGGGAACCAATTATTGGGGTGAATCCGGAACCCGCGCCGCGTGCCGACTCCGGTAGGGCTAATAACCTTTCGGCCCGAATCCGTCAGCTAACCTCGGAAGCTTTGAAGGGGGAGGGTTATTTCTGCCTAAAAAGCGGCTGTCACTTTCAGGTGATGGCCGCTTGATTTAGTATTCGGATGAATATCCGCATATGCACGCCTGCGGCGACTCTTCCGAAAGCCTGATCGGGCTGAACTTTTACGGCAAAAAATAACGCGTTACAGGAGGAACTATGAACGTAAAATTCAACAAACACAACAGAATGATGGAAATCGAATATCAGTACAGGGATGTCGACGAGCCGAACCTTTTCCGCAACATCTATCCTTACAACGAGGTTCCGCGACTGGTTTTCAACCAGAGGATCGTCCCTATGAACATACCCGAGAAACTCTATATTACCGACACGACATTCCGTGACGGGCAGCAGTCCCGCTCCCCCTATACCGTGGAAGAGATAAGCAGGCTTTTTGATCTGATACATAAGCTTGACAACGGCAGCGGCATCATCAGGCAAAGCGAATTCTTCCTCTATTCCAAGGTTGACCGCGAAGCGGTGTTTAAATGCCTCGAGAAGGGTTACCGGTTTCCGGAAGTCACAGCATGGATCCGCGCCCGAAAGGAAGATTTCCAGATTGTCAAGGCGATCGGCATCCGAGAGACCGGCATCCTCGTCTCCTGCTCGGATTACCACATTTTCAAAAAGCTGAAGATGAACCGGACGCAGGCCATGAACCAGTATCTTGAAATAGTCGAGGCGGCGCTGGAAGCCGGAATTGTGCCCAGATGCCATTTCGAGGATATCACGCGCGCAGATTTCTACGGCTTTGTCCTGCCCTTTGCGTCAAAGCTCATGGAGCTTTCGGAAAAAGCGGGCATTCCGGTAAAAATACGCGCGTGCGATACCCTGGGCCTCGGCGTCAGCATTCCGGGCGTCGCGCTGCCCAGAAGCGTTCCCCAGATCATCTATGTACTCGTAAACTACGGAGGAGTGCCGTCGGAGAACCTGGAATGGCACGGGCACAATGACTTTTACCGCGCCGTGACAAATTCCACCACCGCATGGCTTTACGGCGCGTCGGCGGTCAACACCTCGCTCCTCGGAATAGGCGAGAGAACCGGCAACACGCCTCTTGAGGCCATGGTGATGGAATACGTCCAGCTCCGCGGGACGTCGGACGGCATGGACCTCAGGGTTATTACCGAAATCGCCGAATACTTCGAAAACGAGCTGAATTATGAGATCCCGCCGAGGACGCCGTTCGTTGGCAGGGCTTTCAACGCCACCAGGGCGGGGATCCATGCCGACGGCCTTCTCAAGGACGAAGAGATATACAACATTTTCGACACTACGAAGATTCTCGGCAGACCGCCCGTGGTGGTTATCGACGCCCACTCCGGGCTTGCCGGCATCGCGGCGTGGCTGAACAGCTATTTCTCCCTGAAGGGAGACAAAGCCATCGACAAGAAGGATGAAAACGTGGCGAAAATCAAGGAGTGGATCGACAGGGAGTATGAAAACGGCAGGACCACCGTCATCGGCGACGCGGAGATGGAGTGGCTTGCGATGCAGTATTTCCCGTCCCTTCTTTCACTCAGACAGAGCAGGGTGGAGTAAAATAATATATAAAGCATAATAATCGGATTTAGTCACAACGATGGAACGCTCGTGACATGGTCAACCAATATCTTGCAAAGGAGGCGGAATATATGAAGAAGGCTTTAGGGCTTGAAGGATGCGGGCATCCGGACCGGTTTGAATACCTGAGAAGCACAATCGACGACTACCTTTCCGTCAAGGACGACATAAAGACCGGTCTTGAAGCTTCGGACGCGATACGGAGCCAAAAGGACAGAATTATGAAGAAGCTCGGCGCATCCGAGGAGCAATGGAGCGACTATAAATGGCAGCTGGCCAACCGCTTTACCTCCGTCGAGGACTTTGAGGATGTTATCCCATTGTCACGGGAGGAGAAAGAGCAGATAGCCGCAGTGGGAAAAGCCTACAGGTTTGCCATATCGCCCTATTATCTGTCGCTTGTCGACCCGGACAACCCCGAATGCCCCATAAAACGCCAGTCGATTCCGTCCGTCGAGGAGCTCGACGACCGGGGAGAGCTCGATCCGATGGACGAGGAAGGATGGACGCCAGAGGAGTTCGTGACCCGGAGGTACCCCGACAGGCTGATAATAAAAGTCACCAACCTGTGCGGAATGTACTGCCGCTTCTGCCAGCGGCGGCGACTTATCGGAGAATGCGACACGCACGCTCCTCGCGAAAACCTGAAAAAGGCGATCGGGTACGTGAGGGAACATGACGAAATACGCGACGTCCTTATAACGGGCGGAGACGCTTTCCTTCTCAGCGACTCGACAATAGAATGGATACTTTCCGAGCTTCGGTCCATCGAACATGTCGAAATCATCCGCTTCGGGACGAGGACGCCGGTTACGCTTCCGCAGCGGATCACCGACAATCTGGTTAAAATCCTTTCAAAATACCATCCGGTTTATGTAAACACTCATTTCAATTGCCCGAGGGAGATTACCGAGGAATCAAAAGCAGCCTGCGACAAGCTTGCCGACGCGGGAATCCCGCTGGGGAACCAAATGGTGCTCCTCAACGGCGTGAACAACGATCCCTTTGTCGTCCGCAAGCTTAACCAGAGCCTTCTGAGACTGAGGGTAAAACCCTATTACATCTTCCATCCGAAGACGGTAAAGGGGACGTCCCATTTCTGGGTCCGGATAGAGGAAGGGATCGAGATAATGGAATCGCTTCGAGGGCGCACATCCGGCCTCGCTATTCCGACATATATCGTAAACGCTCCTAAGGGCTTCGGGAAGACTCCGATCCTGCCGAACTATCTCTCGTATATCGGCAGCGAAAAGGCGGTTTTCCGCAACTGGGAAGGGCGCAGATTCGAAGTGCGCAATAAAGTCTAAAAGCCGATATGCCCCCGTTTCGCCATTGTGCGGAACGGGGGTGATTTTTTTGCCGGTCCTCCGCATATACTTGAAACGATGGACTTGCATCAGGCAAGCATCCTGCATGAATTAAAACCTGCTTTGAGGAGAAAGCATTGCGGAGGAAGTATGGATATTTTATTTGTAATCGCCTATTTGGGCGGAATTCTCTTTTATGGCATTGCCCAGGGATCGAAGATCAGGAACGTAAGGGACTTCTCGGTATCCACGAAAAAATACGGGCTGTTTACGGTGTTTGCTTCGCTTTCCGCCTCCTTCATCGGGGGAGGGTTTTGCCAGGGTAACGCCACTGAGGTTTTTAACAGGGGGATTGGCAACATAATTGCGCTTTTTGGGTTTTCCGCGGGGCAGATACTTATCGGGAAATACATAATTGCAAATGCCGAAATACCCGAGAACGCGGCATCGCCGGGCATGGTGATGCGCGCCTGCTACGGAAGGGCGGGCCAGATAACCTCAGGTATTTGCTCCTGTTTGCTCAACGCGGGGCTTCTCGGCGCCCAGGTCGCCGCGATAGGCAGCATGTTCAACGTGCTTTTGCATGTTCCGTATAGCGTCGGGGTCCTGATCGGGTTTGCGGTTATTCTTGCCTATTCGACGGTCGGCGGAATAAAGGCGGTGATCGCTGCGGAAATCGTGGAGTTTTTGCTTCTGGCCGTCGGGCTTCCGCTGCTGCTCGCGTTTTCCGTCAAATATGCAGGCGGATATCGCGGCATCGCTGAAAGCATCCCGCGGGCGCATTTCGACCCGTTCAACGGGACGAGCCCGGTAGAATTGCTTTCGTTGTTCCTGACAATGATGATAGGCGAGGCACTGACTCCCGCGTTTGTGCAGCGCATCCTTATAGGGCGCGACAGGCCTACGGTTGCAAGAGCGACGGTACTGAGCGGAGTTTTGTCGATTCCTGTATTTATTATAACCGGATGTGTTGGGCTGTGCGCATATGCGGTAAATCCGGGTCTTGATCCGACGCTGGCCATGCCGATGATGGTGATGAGAGCTCTTCCCGCAGGCATAAAAGGCCTTGTGATATCCGCAATGCTTGCCGTCGTCATGTCTTCGGCCGACGGATGCCTGTCAAGCGCTTCGATCGGAATTGTCAACGACGTAATAGCGCCTCTGAGCAGAAAGAACCTGAAAGGCGTCACCCTTCTGCGGATCGCGCGCGTTTCCAATGTTGTCGTCGGTCTTGGAGCGATGGCGCTCGCCCTCGGGACGAAAAATGTCTTTCATATTCTGGTGCTGTCTTACTCGGCCTGGAGCCCTATGATGCTGGTCCCGATCGCGTCGGCCATCCTGGGCATAAGGGCGGGGAAGAAAAGCTTTGCGGCGTGCGCCGCGGGAGGCGCTCTGACATCGCTTGTCTGGACTTACTGCATCGGGAATCCGCTCGGGATCGGGGGAACGACCGCCGGGTTCTTTGCGGGTCTTATTCTCTTTGCCGCATTCTCCGAAAGAAAAAAACATATGTTTTTCAAATAATTATCGAGGCCGCTTTGTTTACAAAATGTTCACCGCTCCCGGTTTAAAAACACTTGACAAGAGTAACGGGGGGTGGTAAATTATTGTTAGCACTCAAAAGTGCAGAGTGCTAATTTATTTAGCAATTCGTGTAACAATAATACATATCGGCAAATTGCTTCAACAGAAAGGATTCCGCCGTGTATGTGCGCTGCGAAAACCTTGCGTGGAGGTGAGAATATGCAGCTTGGAGATCGCAAAAAGGTAATCCTGAAGGCTGTTGTGGACGATTATATATCAAGTGCCGAACCCGTAGGGTCTAAAACTCTCGCCTCAAAAATATCACTCAAGCTTTCTCCCGCGACGCTGCGAAACGAGATGGCGGAGCTGGAGAACCTCGGCTATCTCGAGCAGCCGCACACATCCGCGGGGCGCGTCCCCTCAAACCAGGGATACAGGTTTTATGTGGACGAGCTTATGAACTCGCACAAGCTTCCCATAAAGGAAATGGAGACAATAAACAATACGCTTTCCAGCAAGATTCACGAGCTGGACTGCCTTATTGAGGAAGCGGGAAAGCTGGTTTCCAGTCTGACGAATTACGCCGCCTTTGCGACGCTCAGGCAGACTTCCGGGGCACGGATACGCCGCGTCGATCTGTTGCCGATCGACAATGAGCTTTTTGTCATTGTCATAGTCTTTTCTTCTAATGTGGTTAAAAACACGGTGGCAAAAAAGCAGCCTGAAATAACCGATGAACAGCTGCATGTCATAACGGCAGTATTGAACCTTCGTCTTTTCAACCGTCTGGCCTCCGACATAACCGATGCCCTCGTCCGGGAGGTTGCGGCGGCGAGCGGAGTTCCGGAGTCATTCGCGCAGCTGATTGTGGATTTTATATGCGATGCGGCGCAGCAAATAGACAAAAGCAGGGTTTACGTGAACGGAGCCACTCGCGTGCTTGATCAGCCTGAATTCAGGGACGTAAACAAGGCCCAGCGCCTGCTGGACTATCTGTCCGACGTCAACTCAATCGCCCGGTTCCCCATACCCGACAACGATTCGCACATGAAAATCCTCATCGGGCCGGAAAATGTGCATGAGGAGCTGCGTGAATCGAGCGTCGTTGTGGCAAGCTACGAACTGGGCGACGGCATGCGCGGCCTGATAGGCGTAGTAGGGCCCACCCGCATGGATTATTCCAAGGTGGCGTCAAGGCTGTGCTATTTTTCCGACAGGCTGAACAGCTTTTTTAACCCGGAAAATAACAGGCGTGAATGAACGCGCTGAAAATAATTAAGTGAGGTTTGGTAAAGTGGAAAAAAAAGACAAAGGTCTTGAAAAGGAAGCCCCCGACTTAAAAACAGAAGTGCAGGATCAAGGGCGGCAACCCGAGCCTTCGACGGCGGAAAGCGATCCCGCCGCCTCCGCGGAAGCTCCTGCGTGCGACACGCAGCACGAAGCCGTGAGCGGGGAGCCGCAGCCTTCCGAGGAGCTTGAAAAGGAACTGGCGGAGCTGAAAGACCGTTATCTTCGTCTGTTGGCCGAATATGACAATTACCGCAAGCGCACCGCCAAAGAAAGGGAATCCTTCTATTCCATGGCGAAAGCCGATACCATAGAGCGCATACTGCCCGTTTTCGACAACCTGGAAAGGGCCGTCAACAACCCTACTCAGGATGAAGCATATAAGAAGGGCGTGGAAATGATTTTCCAGCAGCTGAAGGATATATTTAAGATGCTCGGCGTGGAGATGATCGAGGCTCACGGAAAGCCGTTCGACCCCGAAAAGCACAATGCAGTCATGCATGTCGAAGACGAAAACTTTGGTCAGAACACGATCGTCGAGGTCTTCCAGCAGGGGTTTGAAATAGACGGCAGAGTCATACGCCATTCGATGGTAAAAGTCGCGAACTGAAGATATAAAAGCGTAAAAATGAAAAGAACGGATTTTTTAAACCCAATATATTATATTTTATATTTTATCATTGGAGGAATAAACGCATGTCAAAAATAATCGGAATAGATCTGGGAACGACAAACTCCTGCGTTGCCGTAATCGAGGGCGGCGAGCCCGTCGTTATACCGAACGCCGAAGGAGCCCGGACCACGCCTTCGGTCGTCGCCTTTTCCAAAGACGGCGAGCGAATGGTCGGGCAGGTGGCCAAACGTCAGGCCATCACCAATCCGGAACGCACCATATCTTCGATCAAGCGTGAAATGGGTTCCGATTACAGGGTTAAGATCGACAGCAAGTCCTTTACGCCTCAGGAAATTTCGGCAATGATCCTTCAGAAGCTCAAAACAGACGCCGAAAGCTATCTCGGAACAACCGTAACGCAAGCCGTAATCACCGTTCCGGCCTATTTCTCCGACTCTCAGCGCCAGGCGACCAAGGATGCCGGAAAGATTGCCGGACTTGAAGTTCTCAGGATCATAAACGAGCCGACTGCCGCAGCCCTGGCTTATGGAATCGACAAGGAACACGACCAGAAAATCATGGTCTATGACCTGGGCGGCGGAACCTTCGACGTATCCATCCTGGAAATAGGCGACGGAGTGCTCGAGGTTCTTGCCACGGCGGGAAACAACCGTCTCGGCGGAGACGATTTTGACGAGAGGATAATCAAGTGGCTCATCGATGAGTTCAGGAAGAGCAACGGCATCGACCTCTCCAGCGACAGGATCGCCATGCAGAGGCTCAAGGAAGCCGCCGAGAAAGCTAAAATCGAGCTTTCCGGCGTAACCACCACAACAATCAATCTTCCCTATATCACTGCCGACGCGACGGGGCCCAAGCATCTCGACGTCACGCTCACGCGCGCCAAATTCAACGAGCTTACTGCCGACCTGGTCGAGAAGACCCTCGGACCGATGCGCCAGGCCATGCAGGACTCCGGCCTTACTGTGAACGACATTTCAAAGGTATTGCTTGTCGGCGGTTCGACCCGTATTCCGGCCGTACAGGAGCTGGTTCAGAAGTTTACGGGCAAGGAGCCGTTCAAGGGGATCAATCCCGACGAGTGCGTCGCCATAGGCGCGGCCATTCAGGGCGGCGTTCTGGGAGGAGACGTCAAGGGTCTCGTCCTGCTCGACGTAACTCCCCTGAGCCTCGGTATAGAAACCATGGGCGGAGTGTTCACAAAGCTCATCGAACGCAACACCACGATACCGACAAAGAAAAGCCAGATCTTCACCACCGCAGCCGACGGACAGACTTCGGTCGAAGTCCACGTGCTGCAGGGCGAGCGCGAGATGGCCCAGTACAACAAAACTCTCGGCCGTTTCCATCTGGACGGAATAGCTCCGGCTCCACGCGGCGTGCCGCAGATCGAAGTAACCTTCGACATCGACGCCAACGGCATCGTAAACGTCAGCGCGAAAGATCTTGGCACCGGCAAGGAACAGCACATTACAATCACCGCATCCACGAACATGTCCAAGGAAGAAATCGACAAAGCCGTCAAGGAAGCCGAAAAGTACGCGGCCGAGGACAAGAAGCGCCGTGAGGAGGCGGATGTCCGCAATCACGCCGACCAGCTCGTCTATCAGAGCGAGAAGACGCTCAAGGAGATGGGCGACAAGGTCTCAAGCGACGAGCGGACCAAGGTCCAGGGCGCGATCGACAGGCTGAAGGAAGCCCTCAAGGGGACTAATACCCATGAGATCAAGCGCCTTACGGATGAACTGACCAAAGAATTCTACGCCGTCAGTGAAAAGCTCTATCGCGACGCGGCAGCGCAGCAGGGCAACGCCGCCGAAGGCTACAATCCCGGAGCGGGACCCGATATGGGCGGCGGAGCTTCCGGGGACGGAACCGTTTACGACGCGGACTACAAGGTTGTTGACGACGATAAAGACAAATAGCTAGTGTTTAGGACGGTGCATCATGCCCGATCAGAAGAGAGACTACTACGAGGTGCTAGGCCTGCAGAAAGGCGCCTCGGAGGATGAGATAAAAAGAGCATATCGGCGGCTGGCCAAGAAGTATCACCCGGATGTAAATCCGGGTGATAAACAGGCAGAGGAGCGGTTCAAAGAGGTAAACGAAGCCTATGAGGTCCTCTCGGATCCCGAGAAAAAGCAGCGGTACGACGCCTACGGCCATGCGGGCGTGGATCCCAGCTTCGGGGCCGGGCAGGGAGGATTCGGAGGTTTCGGCGGATTTGACGACTTCGATCTTGGTTCGATCTTCGAATCCTTCTTCGGAGGAGTCACATCCAACTCAAGAAGAAACGCTCCGGTCCGCGGAGACAGCATACGCGCGTCCGCCATGCTCTCCTTTGAGGAAGCGGCGTTTGGCTGCGAAAAAGAGGTCAGCGTAAGCCGCGTCGAGAACTGTTCGGAATGCGGCGGAAGCGGAGCGGAAAAAGGGACCTCCGCCGACATCTGCCAGACCTGCCGGGGGACCGGCCAGGTTCGAACGAGCAGGCGCACACCGCTGGGCATGATTTCAACAACCGGAGTATGTTCCAGTTGCCATGGCAGCGGTAAAATCATCAAGAATCCCTGTCACGTTTGCCACGGAGAGGGTACCGTTCGCAGGAACCGCAACATAAAAATCAAGATTCCCGCCGGTATTGACGAAGGTCAAACCATATCGCTCCGGGGAGAAGGCAACGCCGGACGCAACGGCGGTCCCGCGGGCGATTTGCTCGTAACAATTTCCATACGGCCGCATCCCATCTTTACCCGCGACGGCACTACGGTTATCTGCGAAATCCCGATTACCTTCGTTCAGGCGGCTCTGGGCGCCGAGCTTGAGGTTCCGACGCTGGACGGCAAGGTTAAATACACCATGCCGGAAGGCACTCAGTCGGGTTCCACATTCCGGCTCAAGGGCAAGGGCATTCCCCGCATAAATTCGAACGTGCGCGGCGATCAGTTTGTCAAGGTGTACGTGGAGGTTCCGAAAAACCTGACCGAAAAGCAAAAGGAAATCCTGCGCCGTTTTGGCGAGGCCGTGGGAGAACAGAATTACGAAAAACGGAAAAGCTTTTTCGAGAAGCTCAGGGATACATTCACAAGGTAGGGTTTTATCCGACTTGGATTTATTAAGTCTAAACACTCATTCACATATAAGCAGGCGGCGGATCGGATGGCCTTTTCCGGCTTTCGGGTCCGCCGCATGTATGTAGTCTGAAACCCTGTTTTAATGACGGCTCAGTCATTGAAACAGGGTTTTTGTACTGCATCGGTTGACGGAATGTAAAAATATGGTTAGTATAATTTTGTAAGCCCCCGATAGCCAATCCCCGGTCCGTCGCGGGTTTTATGGGCGCGGATTGGCTGCTTCGGCGGCAAAATAACAGACAAACGGAAAAACAGAAGGGAGACGGGTGGACATGACACATGTGATCGATTCCTGCAGGGAGCATTTTTTCATGAGCTTTTCAATGCTGGAGAAGATGATCGAGCAATGCCCCGAAGAAGTGTGGAACATAAAAGCCGGTGGCTTTGTTTTCTGGCAGCAGCTCGTCCATGCGCTTTCGAGCGTAAATTTTTGGATGCGGAAGCCCGGCGGCGTCTTTGTGGAGCCCTTTGCGGAAAGAAAGGTTTACCCGGAGCTCGATCAGGACCCCGAGGGCTTTGTCTCACGGGATGAACTTCGGGAATATAAGGACAAAGTAAAGGGAATATGCGAGCGGTTCTTCCACGGAAAGGACGACGAATGGCTCGTGTTCCCGTCGGACATCTACATAAAAATATCCAATATGGACGTCATCCTCATGCAGATCCGCCACCTCCAATACCATGTCGGTCATTGCAACAGCATCCTCAGGGAGAGGGGCGCCGAGGCTGTGGACTGGATCGATCTGTCCGTGTGAAAATGGTATGGGAAAAACAGGGGATATTAAAATGCATCCGTATGGCGAAAAAATATGCACGGTACGCCCCAAAATCATCTATTTCATCGGAATGAGCCTGGCTGGTATCGCGTTCATGGTTTATGGGCTTAAGACAAATCTGATTCCGGTAGTAATTCCGGGCGCGCTGATTTGTGCATACGGGGTAACGGTTATCTTTTGGCAAAGAATCGTATTCTATACAGATGCGATTATCGTTTACAGGCTGGGTCCGACAAGAGTTCTAAGAGCAAATGAGATTGACCGTATTATATGGCATAAGCAGGTTCCATATAACATGGCGATAGCAGCGCAGCGTAAGCCCGCTGTAAAGTGCGCCGTCGTAATGAAAAACGGACCGTCGACAGACCTTGACTGCGGGCTGTACGGAAAACTGGAGGATTGTTTGCGCGAGTACGCCGGGCAGATCGGCGTTCCCTCCGAGGTAATATCAAATAAGGGGACGGTCCCGCCTTTGGGCTGACTGCGAAAACAAGGGGACGGTTCTTTCGATGGGGTTCCCGGCTATAAAACCCGCGAAAGGACCGTCTTTTGCTTTGTTTAGCCCAAGGGAAGGACCGTCCCGCTTGTGTCCTTCGTTTGTCCTGCGGCGCCTTAAGGTTAGTCCCATTGATCCGGGAATCGAAGCTTCGGCAATGGAGGGAATTTCTTATTGTATTCCTCCACTTCTTCCTTGGGAAGATCAGTGAAAATGTCCGACTCGTAGAATTTTCCCTTTATTCCCTTAAAGCCGTCCTCAACTAGTTCGATTCCCATAAAAGCGTCGAAGTTTTTTCCGTCGGCGGTCGTGATGTTGAAATTATTGCACGTCTTAAACCCAAGTCTGGGATAGTAGTCCGGTTCCCCGAAAATCACAATGCCTTTATATCCTTTATCTGCGGCAATCTTCATCGTTTCCCTGACCAGCAGTTCGCCAACCCTGCATCCCTGCCATTCCGGGTCGACGCAAAGGGGTCCGAACGTGAGAACTTCATGCGTTTTTTCACCGTCCACAACTCTGGCCCTTGAATACATTATGCATCCGATTACCCGGCCATCCTTTACGGCTATCCTGCTCAATTCGGGAAGATAATTCTTATCGCGGCGGAGCTTATGGACGAGGTAATGCTCGTCGCATCCGAGATGATGCTTGTTCCAGAAGGCACGCTGAGTCATTAACTCCACATCATACCAATCGGATTCTGTTTCCATCCGTATTTCAATTTCATCGGCGGTCAGTTTCTTCTTTTTCTTCGGGAACCAACCCAGCTCCAGCCTTACCTCTTTTCTTTGCAAATCCTGATTGCCGTAACAGCATGTATCCAGACCGATCAGGGTAAAGCCCTCATGCAGATAGAAGTCTATTGCCCTGACATTGCAGGATTGCGTTTCAAGGATAAGAGCGCGTCTGCGTTCTCTCCTTAGCTGCTCCTTGGCCATTTCCACCAAAGCATGCCCGATACCTTGACGCTGATATTGATCGGCTACCCACAGCTCGGTAATCCTGAGGCGATTAGACCACAACTCAGGATTGGTTTCAATTGCGGCAACCAACTCGCCGTCAACAATAACCCCCCAGGCATATGCGTTTTCCCAGTGATCCGCATATAACTTGTCCGGATAGTTATATTCTTCCGGCGAATGGGTTACCGGTTTTTCAAAGCGTGTCCTTTCAAGCTCTATAGTGAACCCTTTATCAGTTTTATTTACGCGCACGTCATAATACTCATCGGTTGTATACTTAATTGGTATTATGGTTCCCTTCCACTTATCCTTTGGCAAGTGAATAATTTCGTATTTCATTTTATTTTCCCTTTCTTTTATATAAAATCGCGTGCTCCTGAGTTTCTTTCAGCATTCGGATTGTTCTATTCCGCGGCCCCGGCGATGCCTTTCCTGTAATAGCTTACTAAATTATAGTAACCGTTTACTTCTAAAACGTCAACAGGGACAGTTTTGCTCCCTGTCGGCTTGACAATCGGGGAAAGGCATAGTATAATTGCGGAAACGCAATAAGCATAAAGGCTGTGACGGGGAGTAGTACGCAGAACGCATGATGCGCAGAGAGAAGATGGCCGGTGTAAATCTTCGTGAGTGCCCTGCCGAAGTAGCCCCCGAGCTGTGCGGCTGAAAGAACAGGTTATTTGCCTGAGGATATGGCTGAGGTTAAATATGCCAGAATGCTCCGAAAGAGAATAATGTCGTTTGAGTAGGTCGCATCGGATTTCCACCGTTAAAGGGAAACGGATATCAAAGAATTTCCGCAGCCGAGAATATATTATCTTCTATGGAAGGAACGCATCCTTTGATGAAGTTTTTTACCGGAGTGCGTGTTCTTTTATATAAAGCAAGCGGTTTTTCGGGTGCTATGATTCTTTCGTAACCGGTTGAGAGCAGGGGCTCTTGCCTCTGAATTTAGGTGGTACCACGGACGTTTTGTTCGCCCTAAGCATAAGGCTTTATGCTTAGGGCGTTTTCTATTTCTCATGGAAAGGGGTAAGGCTCCAATGGAAGGCAAGTATGATTTTACGACAGTAGAACCGAGTATTCAGAAATTCTGGGAGCAAAATGAAATTTACAAATTCCGGGCTGACGATGAAAGAGAAATATACTCAATCGACACACCGCCTCCGACGGTCAGCGGTAGCCTGCATATCGGCCATATATTCTCATACACCCAGGCCGAGATGATCGCCCGATACAAAAGAATGCAGGGGTATAACGTGTTTTACCCCTTCGGCTTTGACGACAACGGGCTGCCGACCGAACGGCTGGTGGAGAGGCATTGCGGCGTCAAGGCCAAAGACCTTCCGCGGGACGATTTTATCGGAGAGTGCATGCGGGTTTCCGAAAAGTATGAAGATGAGTTCAAAAGCTTATGGAAGTCGATGGGCTTTTCAGTCGACTGGTCGCTGCAATACAGGACCATCGGGGAAGACGTTCAGCGCATTTCGCAGAAGCTTTTTCTGAAGCTTGCGGAAAGCGGAAAGGCGTATATGAAGGAGTCTCCGGTGCTTTGGTGCACCGAATGCAGAACCTCAATCGCGCAGGCCGAGCTTGAAACCGCGGATAAAGAAACCAATTTTATAACGATTCCTTTCACCGTCGGAGACGATATCATACAGGTCGCCACGACCAGACCGGAGCTGCTCTGCGGATGTGTCTGCCTGTTTGTCAATCCCGCCGATGAAAGGTACCGCGCCTTTGTCGGCAAAACGGCGAGGGTTCCGCTGTATGACTTTGAAATTCCGATAATGGAAGACGGGGAAGTCAGTATGGATAAAGGTACCGGAGCCGTCATGTGCGCCACGTTCGGAGACAGTACCGACGCTGAATGGTACGAAAAATACAATTTGCCATACAAAAAGGTGCTGCTCGAATCGGGAACAATCGACGAAAAAGTGCCATATATAGGCGGTTTACCGGTTCATGACGCGAGACATAAAATAATCGGCATGCTTGGGGAAAAGGGATTGCTGCTCGGAAGGGAAAGAATAACCCATACGGTCGCGACCCACGAGCGCTGCGGAACGGAAATCGAAATAATCCCGTCAAGGCAATGGTATATCGACATCCTCGGGGAGAAGGAGCGCTTCCTTCGCGCCGCCGATGAAATCAACTGGTTCCCCGCATACATGAAAGAACGCTATATATCCTGGGTTGAAAACCTGAAATGGGACTGGTGCATATCGCGGCAGCGCTATTTCGGCGTACCTTTCCCTGTCTGGTACTGCAAAAACTGCGGGAAAGCGATGTTTGCCGATGCCGGCGAGCTTCCGGTAAACCCCGCCGACAGGGACCCGGGCAGGACGTGCGAATGCGGCTGCAGCGAATGGATACCGGAAACGGCCGTGTTCGACACATGGGCGACGTCTTCGGTGACACCGCAAATCAACGCCCGATACGGCGAAGAGGATGACCGCAGCGGAATGCTGCTTCCGATGAGCATGCGCACCCAGGCGCACGAAATAATCCGCACGTGGGCGTTTTACACCATCGTGCGGAGCCTGTACCTGACCGGGAACATACCGTGGAAAGACATTATGGTGTGCGGATTCGTGCTTGCGAAGAGGGGAGAGAAAATCAGCAAATCAAAAAGCAACGCGGACTTCGATCCGCCGACGCTGATTAAAACGCAATCGGCGGACACGCTCAGGTACTGGGCCGCAAACTCGCGCCTCGGCACCGACACGTTCTTCTCCGTGGACGAACTGTCCATTGCCAGACGTTTTCTCACGAAGCTCTGGAACGCATCGAAATTCAGCATGCCCCATCTGCAGGATTTTGAAATAACGGACGAACCCGAACTTCTTCCCGTCGACAGGTGGATTATCGAACGCGTGAAACAGACTATCGGAAAAGCAAAGCAGCACCTCGACCGGTATGAAATCGGTTCCGCGCGACACGAGATAGACACGCTGTTCTGGAGGGATTTCTGCGACAACTACCTGGAAATCGTAAAGGACCGGTTGTACAGTCCGGCGAAGCGGGGCATGGAAGCGCGCCGCTCCGCCCAATACGCACTGTACTTTGCGCTGTTGAACATATTGAAGCTTTATGCTATCTATGTTCCGCACATTACCGAGTATATTTACCAAAACTGTTTCGCCGGAAAAGAATGTGTCAAGTCAATTCACTTGCAGCAATGGCAGAATCCGGGAGAACCGGATGCCGAAATCCTCCGGTTCGGCGAACGTCTGAAGGAAATCATTTCCGACGTGAGGAAGTACAAGACCGAAAACAATATGTCGATGAAAGAGGAGCTGGGACTTCTCACAATCGATGTCGGCCCTGAAATGATATCCCTGTTTGAGCGGTCGGGGGAGGATATAAAGGCATGTCTCCGCGCCGAGAGCGTAAAGTTTATATAATATGGATCAGTCCGCTTTCGGGAGATTCGCAAAGCCCCTCTCAAGTTCCTCGTCGGAGGGTATATAGTTCGTCATTGTGCCTTCCTGATACGACGTGTAGGCAGCCATATCGAAATAGCCTGTCCCCGTGAGCCCGAAGAGGATGGTCTTTGCCTCTCCCGCTTCCCGGCACCTGATCGCCTCGTCGATGGCGACGCGTATGGCATGGGCCGATTCGGGGGCGGGGAGGATGGTTTCGGCTTTCGCAAACAGGGTCGCGGCTTCGAAAACCTTTGTCTGCTCCACAGCCACGGCTTCCATGTAGCCGTCGTGATAAAGCTTCGATAGCATGGGCGACATTCCGTGATAGCGCAGGCCGCCCGCATGATCGGCGGAGGGGATGAAACCGCTGCCGAGCGTATACATCTTGGCAAGCGGCGTCACCTTGCCGGTGTCGCAGAAGTCGTAGACATACCTGCCGCGGGTAAAGGAAGGGCAGGAGGCGGGCTCAACCGCGATGATTCTCGGATTTGCCCTGCCGGTAAGCTTGTCGCCCATATAGGGGGCGATGAGGCCGCCGAGATTCGAGCCGCCCCCGGCGCAGCCGATCACAATGTCGGGGTATTCGCCGAGCATATCCATCGCCGTTTTGGCTTCAAGGCCGATCACCGACTGATGCAGCAGCACCTGGTTCAGAACCGATCCGAGCACATAGCGGCATCCTTCGGTTGATACGGCTTTCTCGACCGCTTCCGATATGGCGCATCCCAGGCTTCCGCCGGAGTCGGGATCCAGTTCAAGAATTGCGCGGCCGGCATTCGTCGTGTCGCTGGGACTGGCAATTATATCGGCGCCAAATGTTTTTATTATCGCTTTTCTGTAAGGCTTCTGATTGTAGGACACCTTTACCATGTATACGGTGAGATGCATGCCGAAGTACGCGCAGGCTTCCGCAAGCGCGGTTCCCCACTGGCCGGCGCCCGTTTCGGTGGTAAGGGAGGTCAGCCCCTGCTTTTTGGCGTAATAGACCTGTGCGACGGCCGAGTTGAGCTTGTGGCTTCCAGAGGTATTATTGCCTTCGAATTTATAATAGATTTTCGCGGGAGTGTCCAGCGCTTTTTCCAGGTTATATGCCCGTATAAGCGGGGAGGGACGATACATTTTATAAACCTCCCGCACCGGCTCGGGGATGTCGATGAAGCGCGTCGTGTCGTCGAACTCCTGCTTTGCAAGTTCCTCGCAGAAAACGGGATAGAGGTCCTCGGCCTTCAACGGCTGCAGTGTTCCGGGATTCAGAAGGGGGGCCGGCTTTTCCTTCATGTCGGCTCTCAGGTTATACCATTGCGTCGGGATCTGTTCTTCGGATAGATACGTTCTGTGCGGAATGCGTGTCAATGTAATCGCTCCTTTCAAATAATATTGGGCTTTGCGCCCTAGTGTGGGTTTTGGTTGAAGATCGAGCCCGCCCGGCGCGGCGTTCAGGGTATTAAAAAACTCCTGTCCCAGTCATGGGACAGGAGTCGTATCTCCTGCGGTGCCACCCAAGTTGACGATGAAATATGCATTTGCCGCTGATTCGCATATCCGTTCGTCCGCTCGCTCCGTATGCAACCACATACGCTCTCTTGATAACGGGCAGAGTTCCCGTCGGCTGCTAAAGAATTTATCCCCGGGAGATAAACTCTCTCGTTCCGCCCTCATAGGTCCATTCAACGGAAGCTCGTCTGCCGCATTCACACCCTCCGCGGCTCTCTGGGAGAAGAGGATTTCCGTTTACTATTCCTAATCACCGGTTTATCGTGAGATGTTAGAATATATTGTAAGATATTATATTCAGACATATCTCACTTGTCAATACTTTATTTCTTTATACCTTTACTTATTTAACAGTTTATTCCGTAACGATACTTGCTAAGCAATAAAACACAGTTGGCAAAATAAAGAGAACAGTGTAGGATTGTCAAACATATTGGACAGTCAAGTTTTCAGGAAGTCGAGGGGAGAAAGATAACCGAGCGGCCTCATCGGGATAGAATTGGAGCGGCGAAGATGGACAGCAAGCTGAGACGCGA
>Ga0134099_1000129_pt1 | contig 98084 bp, 54 predicted proteins | sample 10_taG_2_FD_105482 | JGI IMG/M metagenome (GOLD analysis project Ga0134099, IMG submission 105482) | Switchgrass degrading microbial communities from high solid loading bioreactors in New Hampshire, USA - 10_41_5_180_A2 metaG | ecosystem: Engineered > Bioreactor > Semi-continuous > Anaerobic >...
CACGGCTGTGTGTTGAGGGTAACGGAAAGCTCCTCCTTCGACGCGGTAAAGCATTGAACCGAAGTTCCCGCACGTATACCGTCGGCCATCTCAAAAACCCGCCTTGCGGCCGGTGAGCAGTCGTAAAGCTCTTTTCCCATGCCGCTGTACTGCGAGCCCTGGCCGGAAAACAGAAACGCCGTTTTTCTCATTGACGGCCTCCGTTCACTGGATTCGGCTTCCGAGAAGCTTTTCCGCTTCGGCGAAAATTTCTTCGATTATCTCAGCGCAGGTCTGCTCCTTCTTAATGAGGCCGGAAATCTGTCCCGCCATGAAACAGCCGTTCTTCTCGTCACCCTCGACTGCCGCGCGCCGCAGCGCTCCGGCTCCGAAAGCCTCCATCTCCTCCAGGGTCATCGTGTTGTCGTATTCGTTCTTCAAAAACTGTCTTGAGAAGCTGTTCTTCAGCGAACGCACCGGATGCCCAAGCCGGCGGCCCGATACGATTGTGTCTATGTCCTTTGCGGCGAGCACCTTGTTTTTATAATTCCGGTGGATGGTGCACTCTTTTGCGACAAGAAACCTCGTGCCGAGCTGCACGCCCTTCGCTCCCAGCATAAACGCGGCCGCGACACCGCGCCCGTCGCCTATTCCTCCCGCGGCTATGACCGGTATGCTCACGGCATCCACGACCTGAGGAACAAGCGCCATGGTGTTCAGTTCGCCGATATGTCCGCCGGATTCTCCGCCCTCGGCAACCACCGCGCAGGCTCCGGCCCTCTCGACCATTCTGGCGACACCCGTGGACGGTACAACGGGCACAACCTTTATCCCCGCCTCGATCCATTTCTTCATGTATTTTGTGGGAAGCCCCGCGCCCGTCGTCACCACCGGCACCTTTTCATCGGCGACAAGTTCGGCGACTTCGTCGGCATACGGGCTCATGAGCATTATGTTGACGCCGAACGGCTTGCCGGTCATACCGCGAAGCTTGTGTATTTCTTCTCTGACATAGCCTGCTGGCGCGTTCGCGGCGGCGATAATGCCGAGCCCGCCGGCTTCAGAAACCGCTCCCGCCAGCGAGGCGTTTGCGACCCATGCCATACCGCCCTGAAAAATCGGGTAACGTATACCAAAAAGCGAACAAATTGAATCCTGCATGTTTCCTCCGTTATCTGGCATGATAAATGTCTTTTGACATTCCGTACATTTTGTCATGCCGGTTTATTTTCACTCGTATGCTCTTGCTTACTCGACCAGTTTGTCGATCATATCGACCACGTCGCCTATCGTTTTCAGATCTTGATTCACCTCGATGCTGATCCCGAACTTATCCTCGAACGCCATAACAAGTTCGACCGTGTCAAGCGAATCGAATCCCAGATCTTCAAAAGTCGTTTCTCCGGTTATTGCCGCGGCGTCTATATCTCTGAATTCCGCGATCATATTCGCTACTCTTTCAAGTGTATCATTGCTTTTCATTTTTGCTTACCTCTTTTCTTAGTTTCCCTATAGGAACAGTTCTTCTGTTGAGTATCAACCCATCACCCAATGCGGGAACGGTTCTCCTATTGGGTCAGATTTTTATTATGCAGGCGCCGGAGGTGAGCCCTCCTCCGAAAGCCGACAATACGACAATATCGCCTTCGCGCAGCTCGCCGGACTCCATCAGCTCGCAAAGCAAAATCGGAATGCTTGCGGAAGACGTGTTTCCATACCGGTCGATACCGACGGCAAGCTGATCGTCGGTGATCCCAAACCTTTCGGACGCCGCCTTGATAATCCGCATATTGGCCTGGTGAGGAATCACCTTTTTTACTTCCTTCATGGTGATTCCCGCCTGATCAAGAGCGTCTTCAATATCGCGGCACATTGCGTTGACCGCGAATTTGAACACTTCTTTGCCCTGCATATGAAGGAAGGAATCTTCCCTGCTGCCGGTCCAAAACGGACTGTTGCCGGATGTTCCGGGAATTGTGAGAAGCTTGTCGTCGCCTTTTGCGGTAATTTTGATTGCAAGAAGGCCGGTTCCCTTTGAAAATACCGCGGCACCGGCACCGTCTCCGAAAAGTACGCAGGTTTCACGGTCCTTCCAGTCAAGCAGTTTGGACATCTGCTCCGCGGCAACGATCAGTATGTTGATCGCGCGGCCGGCGTCGAAGTAGGATTTCGCCACATCGATGGCATAGATAAAACCGGTGCACGCTCCGTTCATGTCGAAGGCGGGGCATTCGGCGCCGATCTCCTTCTGTATTTGACAGGCAAGCGAGGGAGTTATAAAGTCTCCCTGCATTGTTGAGCAGATAATAAGATCAAGGTCCCCCGGTTCGATGCCGGATCGCGTCAAAGCTTCTTTCGCGGCTTTTACCGCAATATCTAGAAGTGTTTCGTCCGTTGAGATGTAACGGGTTTTTATGCCCGTCCTGGATGTTATCCACTCGTCGCTTGTGTCCACGAGTTCGGTCAGGTCTGAATTTGTCAGAATAAACTCCGGACATGCTTTACCTGTGCCGGTTATTTTAAGGCTCATTGATTTCTCCAGTTCTTATAAGTTGAATTATCCTGCGGCTGCCGGCGGCCAGTCGAACATCAGACGGGACGGTTCACAGCATTCCCCCGTTTCCGCTCGCCGTTGTCTGGAACGCACTATATACAGCCAAAAACCTATTTTGATTTTTTATTTTTTGATTTTTTATTGCTTAATCTTGCGTTTTACCTTCCTCGTCATATGGATCGTTTCCGCTGTATCTGGTGTTAATCTGCGAGTTTTCGGGCATAAGCTCGCGCGATATGATACGCAGCATCTCGTCGAACTTGTTGGTTTCCTCGGGTGTAAATCTCGCCTTTATGCGCTCCATTACCGTGTGGATATATTCGTTGTTTATGTTGTAGTAATCGAGGAATTTTTGCGTCACTCGCAGATGGTACTCCCTCTTGTCCTTTTCGGAATTGATCTTTTCAATATATCCTTTTTTGATGAGGGAGTTTACTTTATATGTCGCGTTTGGCTGGGAAATGCCTATGGACTCGGCAAATTCTCCGATCGTGGGCTCCCTCAGCGCGTAGATCGCTTCCACTGCGAATGCTTCCGTTACATTGAGGTTCCCAAGCCTGTCGTGGACCCGCTGGAATATTCCCCTGTAGAAATTAAGCTTGAATTTCGCATATACCTCCTGAAAGCTTTGCTCCAGCATATCGCAATCCATCCCCTTCATCGCATCCTGCCGCATGCGGCTTTATTTAGGATACTAAAAATTTTTTATATAAAATATTTTATATAAATTCTTTTAAGTATTTATAGCATATTATTTGATCGCTGTCAAGATAAAACAATTTGACCGATTTCGTGCATCTAAACCAAATCATACACTCCACTCCATCCGACATTACCGGTCTCTCATCCACCAAACCAATGCGCTCCAACCGACCGACATTACCGGTCCTTCATCCACCCTAACCATGCGCTCTGCAAGACCGGACATTGCGATCTCTTGAAAATGTCTGCACCTTACGCATTTGATGCAGATAGATATCAACATCAACAGCAACTTAGAAGCCGACAGATTGACATTGCTGAAAAACTGTGATATATTGCATTGTTCGAAGAATTACTGCGAAATACCGTATAAAGTAAATTGCATAGAAAAATAACTGTGTTATGCATTAACCGACTGGTATAGGACCCAAAAAGGAGACAGCATGCAAAAAAAGAAAGTTATGGTGGCGATGAGCGGCGGAGTGGACAGTTCGGTTGCGGCGGCCCTGCTTCTCGATCAGGGCTATGAAGTGACCGGAGCCACCCTGAAGCTGTTCTCAAACGACGACATAGGCATCGAGGAACGCGGCCGCACCTGCTGTTCGCTCGAGGACGTGCAGGACGCCCGGAGCGTTGCATACAAGCTCGGATTTGAGCACTATGTTTTCAATTTCGGCATGCACTTTCAGAGGACCGTCATGTCACGCTTCGCGGACGAGTACGTAAACGGAAGGACCCCGAATCCGTGCATCGACTGCAACCGTTTCGTAAAATTCAGCAAGCTTCTCGACAGGGCGCTTCTGTTGGAGCAGGATTATATTGCTACAGGCCACTATGCAAGGATAGAATATAATGACAATACAAAAAGGTATGAACTTAAGAAAGCGGCGGACAGGTCCAAGGATCAGACATATGTCCTGTACGCGCTTACACAGGAGGAGCTTTCAAGAACACTCTTTCCCCTGGGAGGGATGCTCAAGTCCGAAGTCAGGAAAATCGCCGAGGAGAGAGGACTAGTAAACGCCAGAAAGCCCGACAGTCAGGACATATGTTTCGTGCCGGACGGAAATTATGCGAATTTCATTGAAAACGTTATGGGCATGGAATTAAAACCCGGAAATTTCGTCGACGTCAACGGCAATATACTCGGAAGGCACAAGGGAATAATCCACTACACCATCGGGCAGCGCCGCGGCATAGGTCTGAGCTTTGACGGACCGCGATATGTGGTGGACAAGGACATCGAGACAAACACCGTTGTTTTGGGAACAGAAAAAGACCTTTATACTGAAGGTCTTATTGCAACGGATGTAAACTGGATATCTATCTCCGCTCTGGATAGTCCGATGAATGTTACCGCCAAAACCCGCTACAGCCAGACGGAGGCTCCCGCCGTAATTTCACCGCTCGAAGGCGGCCGCGTACTGCTTCGCTTCGAAGTTCCGCAGCGCGCCGTCACTCCCGGGCAGGCTGTCGTCTTTTACGACGGCGATACGGTTGTCGGCGGCGGCACGATATATAAAAGCGTGCGCGACAAAGCGGAAAAAGAAGTTGAGTAAGCTCCCGGTTTACCGGTGCGATATGCCAAACAATCTGAAAGGGGTTGCCGCAAAACAGTAAATTGCAGCAACCCCTTTGTTATTAAAACGCCGCAGAATATGCCGCGGCGTTTGGATTATCATACGTCGTTATGCTCTATCGACTTTTTCTTTGCGTTGCGGTTCTGATTCTGATTTTCGCGCGTTATCGGCGTTTGCCCCTTGCTTTTGATTTTTCTCGCTCGTTTTTTGTCGGGCTGACTGTCCTTCGTCATGAAAAGCCTGTACCTCCAATGTGATTCGATTTGCATGGTTTTTTAGTTTGCCCCTGTTTATAGCTGTTGTGTCCTTACACTGACAGTGAATTTCAGATAGATTCTTGTTCTTAAATACTTATTTGATCAGGAGTACCGATTTTACAGTGCGGGACTCTTTACCTTTACATAGCGTGCGGCTCAATTTTGAAATCCTCCACCGTATAACCCAATTCTTCGAGTTTTTTGGCAATCCTCCCGGCACTGACGCCCGTACTGTCAAAATCGACCGCCACACTGTTTTTTTCCTCGTTGACGCTTACGGAAAGCACACCCGGAAAAGTATCAAGCTCCTTTTTTATATTTTTCACATCATGTTTTCCGCTCAAATCGCTCAGGTTGTAATAAACGCTCTCTTTTGCCAATACCCTTCACCTCGGTGTTTCTTTATCCCCGGTATCTCTTTTATAATACAAGCCTCTAATACAAGCCGCACATCGTCCTGCAAAAGTAAAAGTTGTCATTTCGGACAGTGCAGTCTCGTTTTTGCAATTATCTGTTTCTAATTTGCGTAAAATGCCATGTTTTATTCTTATTAAATTATTTACCTTTTTAGGCAACAAGTAAGTTCTTTCCCATATCTTTTTGTCTTTTTCTTGTGCCGCCGCTCTTAAGATATTCCTCATACGTTTCGAAGTTTTACAAAACCGTTTTCATCGCCCCGCCTTCGAAGGCGAGAATTTTAAGATTTTCGTAAGGAATTTGTGCGCCGGTTTGTAAGGTTTGCAAAGTATGATTGTTTCCAGCTGAGGGTCTCTATGCTAAAATGAGCTTATATGGAGTGATGACTTTGTGCAAAGGTATAGGTGAAATATATGGCTAATGAAATAAGCGGCAATCCCTTGGTGCTGGTCGCGGATGACGACAGGGAGATCGTCAGGGCTATTTCCATCTATCTGGAAAGGGCGGGCTGCCGCACAGTTTTGGCCTATGACGGGGCGGAGGCTCTGCGTCTCGTCTCGGAGCGGGATGTCAACCTGATCGTTCTCGACATTATGATGCCGGGACTCGACGGCCTTTCGGCCCTTATGAAGATCAGAGAAAGGGAAAACATCCCGGTTATCCTTCTTTCAGCAAAAAGCGAAGACACCGACAAGATTCTGGGTCTCTCCATCGGCGCCGACGACTATGTCACAAAGCCGTTCAATCCCGACGAGCTTATCGCAAGAGTCCGCGCGCAGCTTCGACGGTATATGCATCTCGGAGATATTAATTCTTCGGGCGGCCACGAAATCATCCGCTGCGGCGACCTCGAACTGGATGCCGCCAACCGTCAGGCATACGCCTATGGCGAGCCCGTTCATCTTACGGCCACCGAGTATAAAATATTCGAGCTGCTTCTGCGAAATGCCGGACGCGTGTTCCCTGCCGAGGAAATATACGAGCGGATTTGGGATGAACCGGCGTATAACATCGAGAACACAGTTATGGTACATATACGCAGGATCAGGGAGAAGATCGAAATTAACCCGAGCGAGCCGAAATATTTGAAGGTCGTATGGGGATTGGGTTATAAAATTGAGAAACCCGGTCCGGACCGATCGAAAAGATGAGGTGACAGTCTTATGAGCATAAACGCAAAAAAAACCGGTAACGGTTTCCGGGCATGGATTTGCTTTTTTATAGGCTTGAATATTCTATTAGTTTTAATTTCAGCCGGAATCATCATAACTATAAAAAATTACGATCAATTGCAGTATATGGACGATCTCGCAGACTTAACCATATCAGGCGATATTCTTGATACACATGTTACTAAATCTATTATAGCCGATCATATATCATATTTGCTTCGCATGTCAAAAAACACCGGAACAGATCCTCGGAAAAACGTCCGCGGAACAGTGATGTTCAACGAACTGGAAAGGGAACTTGCCAATATTGCTTGCTTTGTACGCAACAAAAACGGTGCTGCAGTCTACGATACATTGCCCGATCCCGGTTCGGAAGTGTCAAAAATTAAGTACAATTTCCTTGTGCAAATCGATAAAAGCTCAATTACGATATACCGATCAAACGACAGGAATTTATTAAGTGAAGACCTCTCAGACAGTATTCTGGACTATAAAGTTAAAATCGACGAAAGTTATGCGGAAATCACTCGCACAGTTGATAATTTCAGGGATGAAAACCCGGACAACGGAGACTTTTTTGTTCAGTACGCTCTGTGTTCCGATCCGGTGAATTATCCGGATTCCGCACTATACATTGTTAAGCAGGCTCGTATGTGGATCCGTATCGGAGCGGCGGCACTTATAATAACGATCATTACAGCGCTTCTGCTTATTTTTTATTCCTATATAAAGCGGGAAGATAAGCGTGCCTTCCTTAGGAAATATTCAGCTCTGGTATCGAAAATCTGGTTAGAATGCAAGCTTGCTTCCATAGCTTTTGTAAGTTATATCACATTTTTTTTATGCATCGAGCTTCCGAACATCTACCATTACAGTTATGCCGAACTGGTGCTGATCTTTGCCATATTGATCGCTTGTTTTTGGTTTTTCTATCTGGTCGTTAAGGATATTCAATACAACAAAGCGGAATTCTTTAAGCAGAACATCATCCGATCGCTTACAAGAATTATCGGCAGGCTCGTGAAGCGCTTTAAGTTTGAGAAGCGGATGGTTGCCGGTTTCTGGGGGTTGGCAATATCCGAAATAGTACTGGTCATCCTTTTTGCCGGTTCATTTAATTCATCAGATATTGCCCCTACCCTGTTTTTCTTTATGGGAATAGCGTTGTTCATATTGGCGGCGATAAGATACCATAGGTTTATCGCGGACACCGGCAAGCTGGTTTCGCAGATCGGCCGCATCAAGTCCGGCGACTTTGCGACCGGCCTGACTTTAAACAGCAATTCCGCTCTGCAGGAATGCGCCGAGAACCTAAACAGTATTCAGGCAGGTATGTCAAAGGCCCTGGAAGAGCGGCTTGCTTCGGAACGGCTCAAGGTAGATCTCATCACAAATGTTTCCCACGACCTGAAAACGCCTTTGACTTCAATAATAAGCTATATCGATCTGCTGAAAAAGGAAAATCTGCCGGCACAGGCGATGGAGTATGCTGAAATCCTCTCGCAAAAAGCCGACAGGCTGAAAACCATGATACAGGATGTTTTTATTGTATCAAAAGCCGCCAGCGGAAACCTCGCCGTGGAGAAAGAGCTTTTGGATCTGGGAAGGCTGGTCGAACAGACCCTTGCAGACATGCAGGAGAGAATTGAAACGTCGGATCTGACATTCAGGGTGATGAATGCCGACAAACCTCTCATTATACGCAGCGACGGCCAAAAACTGTATCGGGTTTTCCAGAACCTGATAGACAACGCCTTGTGCTACTCCCTTAAAGGCTCCCGTGTCTATGTTCGCCTTTGGTCGGAAGGCGGCTCCGCAATGGTTGAGATTAAAAATACATCCGGCCATGAACTGAATTTTACACCGCAAGAGATAGTGGAACGCTTTGTGCGCGGCGATACGTCCCGAAGCGGCGACGGGTCCGGACTGGGCTTATCCATTGCCCAGACCTTTACAGAGGCCTGCGGCGGCAGCTTCAGCATTTCCATCGATTATGACGATTTCAGGGTGCGCCTTTCCTTCCCGCAGGAACCGGCATCCAGTGCTCCTCAGATGCATTCTATCGAGGTATCTGACAATGTTCATAAGAACCCGGAAGTAATAGATGTTCTCTCCCCTAAACCTTGCAATGAAAAAGACGAAGGCATGGAGATATGTGAAACAGAAACAACGGTCGCAACAGGAGCGGAAGACGCAGTAGATACGACACAATTGGAAAATGCAGCGAGCATAGCTGAAAACGCCGATGCGAAAGATGCGGACATTGAAGACACGACAACTGCGACAGGCTCAGGAAACGAAACAGATACGGCACTGACGGAAAACACAATGAACACAGCGGAAAACCCCGATTCAAAAGATGCGGGTATCAGAGACATGACAATCGCAGCGGACTCATTAAATAATCTTTAATTAAAAAAGGAGACACTCAGTAATTGAGATGTCTCCTTTATACATAACCACATACACAGTTCGGTACACGGCGGTTCATCCCCCTGACCTCCACCGGATATTGTCAACCATCTCATATGCGGCATCCACTATCCGCTTCGGCTGAATCGCAAAAAACTGAACAACCGGTTCTTTCTTTTTAATGTTCCATACTCCGGCAACTTGCCCGTTGACGGCAATCGTCGGGTTGCAGATGCCGGACTTGAGAATGACCGCACTGGTGTACTCGGGCGGCAGAACTGCGCTCCGATCCGCATAGGACACGATAAGCGGGTCAAATCCCGCCAAAAGCGTCAGTTCGGGGATCTCGCCCATATTTGTGTCTTCCTCTATATAGTAATATACTTTCCCGTCATGTTCGAGCCGGGAATATTCGTCCAGGTTCATCACGCTCAGTTTCTGCCTGTCTTCCTTCGACAGCCCGAAAAACCATGCTGCGTCGGCAAGAGTGGCGGGACCGTAGGCTGCAAAGAACCTGCGCAGAAGCCCAGGCAGTACCTCATCCGAAGTTTTCGTCGGCTCGGCGTCTATCAGATCAAAGTCGCGGCTCGTCATACTGCGAAAAGCGACCTTGCCCAGACGCGCCAGATAGACGAATATCCCGCCCCACGGAGAAAATATCATGTTGAGCGTCTGCTCGTCGAACTCGTGTGCAAATATGCGGCGCATTTCCGCGCGGGAGTAAACGCCGTCTTCCATCAGACTTATAATTCTTTCGATTAAGTCATTCATCCGTTCTTCGCCAAGAAGCCACTCAAATGAAAATTCACCCGCGTGGAGAGCAAGAAGCTCCGGCAGATCTTCAAATACCACGCCATGCAGGGTGCCGCGGTAAAGCCACGTTTTTACGAGCGCATTCTTCCACCCCGTAATTTCAGCTCCGCGAATTAAAGCGGAAAAAACGACATTGCGGTGAAACCAGCAATGCAGCCCCAGCAGTTCATGCGAGAGCTGCTTTATGTCCTCACATCTCCGGGACAAATACAGCCCGTGCATACGTCTTTGCAGAATGAGTTCGGTTGCTTTATTTATTACCATCTTATTAACTATCCCTTGCATTTTGTACGTGCCGGTTCGATGTTACCTGCTTCTGAACTATAATTATATATCTCAGAGATACCGAAGTTCTGTTATGGCTATCAATCCTTCAGTTAATTATAACATATTTTGAGTGTTGTTTACAGATATAATCAAAGAAATCATCGATTATGCGAGTAACAGATTCAAGAATTAAACAAATCCTGAAAGGTTTACGCAATTCAGTTTTTGCATAAAAAGGACGGTTCTTATGTTTTATCATAGGAACCGTCCTCTTGCTTTTGATTTACGTTCTCGGAAAAATCTCTGATATCCCTTTACCAGCACATTCCTGAATCGTTGATATGCTGTGTGCTGTGTTACGAGAAAGTCTTCCGCAAATTACTTATAAAGCTCCTGCAGGCGGGAAAGCTTCTCGAAGCGGGCCTTTGCATTCTCCTCGGCTTTTTCGTAGAGCTGGGCCGCGCGGTCCGGGAAGGAGCGGCTGAGGCTCGAGTAGCGGACTTCGTTGTCGAGGAAGTCGCGGTAGGAGCCCGACGGTGCTTTGCTGTCGAGCTGGAACGCGCTCTTTCCTTCCGCCTTCAGACGCGGATCGTAACGGAAGAGGTGCCAGTAGCCGGCTTCCACTGCGGCCTTCGCTTCGGCCATGGCGTTGGTCATGCCGCCCTTGATGCCGTGGTTGATGCAGGGCGAGTATCCGATGATTATGGACGGGCCGTCGTAGCTCTCTGCTTCAACGATCGCCTTGATGGCCTGGTTCATGTTGGCGCCCATGGATACCTGCGCGACATAGACATTGCCATAGGACATCGCGATTTCGCTTAGGCTCTTCTTGGCCTGGGTCTTTCCTGCCGCGGCGAACTGGGCGACCTGGCCGATCTGGGAGGCCTTTGACGCCTGGCCGCCGGTGTTGGAATAAACCTCGGTATCGAACACGAAGATGTTGATATTCTCGCCGGAAGCGATGACATGATCGAGTCCGCCGAAGCCGATATCGTATGCCCATCCGTCGCCGCCGAAGATCCACTGGGACTTCGCGACCAGCATATCGGAGGACTTCAGGATCTCGCGCGCGAGAGTGCAGGCTTCGCAGCTGCAGTCATCCTTCTCGAGCTTGAGCGCCTCAACGAATTTCTTCGAAGCGGCCTTGGAAGCGGCGCCGGAATTCATGCTCTCAAGCCACTCTTTTCCGGTTTCGACAATACGCTCGTCGCAGTAAGGAATTTCGATAAGCTTGCGGACCTTCTCGGCAAGCGCGGCGCGGCGCTGCTCGGTCGCGAGATGCATTCCGTAGCCATATTCGGCGTTAACCTCGAAGAGGGAGTTTGCCCATGCCGGTCCCTTGCCCTCGCGGTTGACTGTATAAGGAGTCGACGGTGCGGAGCCGCCCCAAATGGACGAGCATCCGGTGGCGTTGGCGATCAGCATGCGATCTCCGAAGAGCTGAGTGATGAGCTTTGCATAAGCCGTCTCGCCGCAGCCGGCGCAGGCGCCCGAGAATTCGAGGAGGGGCTGCTTGAACTGCGAACCCTTGACGGTTGTCTCGGCAAACACGTCAAAAATGTCGGGCTTCTCGGAAAGCTTCTCAAAGGCGTAATTGAAGTGCTCCTGAACGTGCAGCTCTTCCTCGATGGGTACCATCACAAGAGCCTTGTTCTTGGCCGGGCAGACGTTTGCGCAGACGCCGCAGCCCGTGCAGTCGAGCACCGAGGGGATGATGGACCACTGATAATTGAGGCCCTTTCCTACCATCTTCTTGTATTTGTAACCCTCGGGCGCGGCGGCGACTTCATCGTCTGTCGCGGCGAACGGGCGGATAACCGCGTGCGGGCAGACAAAGGAGCACTGGGCGCACTGGATGCAGTTCTCGGGAATCCAGCGCGGAACGTCGACGGCGATGCCGCGCTTCTCATAAGCCGCGGACCCTTGCGGGAAGCTGCCGTCTTCGGCTCCCTTGAAGGCGGATACGGGCAGCTTGTCGCCGCGTTGAGCGTTTACGGGGATCATGACGTTTTCGACGAAGTCGACGAGATCCTTGCGATCACCCTTTACCGCGGAAGGTTTATGGTCGTCAACGGCGTTCTTCCACTCGTCCGGAACCTTGATTTCGACAACGCTGGAAATACCGGCTTCGATAGCCTTGTAGTTCATGTTGACGACGGCTTCGCCGCGCTTGCCGTAAGAATCGACGACGGCTTTCTTCATATAATTGACGGCGTCATCGATCGGCAGGATCTTCGAAAGGTTGAAAAAGGCAGACATGAGGATCATGTTGATGCGTCCGCCGAGGCCGATTTCCTTGGCTATGCGCACACCGTCCACAACATAGAGCTTGATGTTGTTTTCGGCAATATACCTCTTGTCCTTCGCCGGGAGATAATCTCCGATATTGTCCTGGTTCCAGGGGCAGTTGAGGAGGAACGTTCCGCCCGGGCGGATGTCCTCGACCATGTCGTACTTGCCTATGTAGGCGGGGTTGTGGCAGGCGACAAAGTCCGCCTGGGAAATGTAATAGGTGGACTTAATCGGCTTGTTGCCGAACCGCAGGTGCGATACGGTGATGCCGCCGGATTTCTTGGAATCGTAGAAGAAGTAAGCCTGAGCATTCATATCGGTGTGATCGCCGATAATCTTGATGGCATTCTTGTTCGCGCTGACGGTTCCGTCGGATCCGAAGCCCCAGAACTTGCAGGATACAATGCCTTCGGGGGTTGTGTTCGGATTCTCGGTGATCGGGAGCGAGAGATAGGTGACGTCGTCGGTGATTCCGATCGTGAAGGTTTTCTTCGGATCGGCGGACTGCATGTTGCGGTAGACGGCGATGATGGTGGACGGCGGTGTATCCTTGGATCCGAGACCATAACGGCCGCCATAAACGCTGATGTTGTCAAAGCCTTCCTTGCGGAGCGCAGTGACGACGTCGAGATAGAGCGGTTCGCCCTGCGAGCCGGGTTCCTTGGTGCGGTCGAGGACGGAGATGGATTTTACGGTCTTCGGCAGTGCTTCGATGAACTTCTCGGTGACAAAAGGACGGTAGAGGCGAACCTTCACAAGGCCGACTTTTTCACCTTTGGAGAGAAGATAATCGATGGTCTCCTCGATCGTATCGCAGACGGAGCCCATAGCCACTATGACATACTCTGCGTCGGGAGCTCCGTAATAGTTGAAGAGCTTGTAATTTGTGCCGATTTCCGCATTGATTTTTTCCATATACTCTTCGACGACGGCGGGAAGCGCGTCGTAATAGGGGTTGCATGCTTCGCGGGCCTGGAAGAAGATGTCGCCGTTCTGAGCGGAACCGCGGAGGACCGGGTGCTCCGGATTGAGGGCGTTTTTGCGGAACGCATCAACAGCATCCATATCCACGAATCTGGCGAGCGCGTCATAGTCCCAAACCTCGATTTTCTGCTGTTCGTGCGAGGTGCGGAAGCCGTCGAAGAAGTGGAGGAACGGCACTCTGCCCTTTATGGCTGAGAGGTGGGCAATGGCTCCAAGGTCCATGACCTCCTGCGGGTTTGTGGACGCGAGCATCGCAAAACCTGTCGCGCGGCATGCCATAACGTCGGAGTGGTCTCCGAAAATGTTAAGGGCATGAGAAGCGACCGCACGGGCCGATACGTGAATGACGCCGGGGAGAAGCTCGCCCGCGATCTTGTACATGTTGGGGATCATCAGAAGCAATCCCTGCGAGGCGGTGAAAGTGGTAGTCAGAGCTCCGGCTGCGAGCGATCCGTGGACCGTTCCCGCGGCTCCGGCTTCAGACTGCATCTCCACAACCTTGACCGTCTGGCCGAAAATGTTCTTCTGTCCGGACGCGGACCAGCGGTCGACAAGCTCGGCCATGACAGAGGACGGCGTAATCGGATAAATGCCGGCTATTTCGGTGAACGCATACGCAACGTGCGCGGCAGCCGTATTGCCGTCCATGGTTTTCTTTTTACGTGCCATGTATGTACTTCCTCCTTAATGATAAAAAGGATAATCCTACAATGACGGGCCGTTGATTATAGGATAAACCTTTATATGATGGTCTGACAATCAAATTGTCCACCTGCCATTTTACCATGAATTGCGCGATATGTAAACACTTTAAAAACTATATTTGGCGAAAGCCGCCCGCTTTCGGCCGGTATATCCGGGAATTCAGCGCTTTTTCATATTATCCCAATATCCTTGGTCGGCAGCGTCGGCCGCAAGTCGGGCAACTCCTTTTTATTGACTCATGTAAAGCGCTGTGATACTATTATAATGTTGACGATTGTCCCCTTACGGTGGTAAAATACGGTTGTCGGATTTTGGAATATTTTTCCACCGGACATTGACGCAATTATTCTCCGACACGAACCGGATTTACGTGACAATGTATGATGCAAGGGGCGAGTAATTTGATCGGCAACATAATATCCGCGGGTCTTTTCGGTATAAACGGCTATGAGGTCAAAGTTGAGTGCTATCTCGCGCAGGGCCTTCCGTCGTTTGACATCGTCGGTCTTCCCGACACTTCCGTCCGCGAGTCGCGGGAACGTGTGAGGGCCGCTCTTAAGAACTGCGGATATACGTTTCCGATGAAGCGCATCATCGTAAACCTTGCCCCCGCCGATACGAAAAAGGAAGGCCCGATTTACGATCTGCCGATTCTTCTCGGCCTGCTTGCGGCATCCGGCCAGATTTCTCTTCCGCCCGAGAATACGGCGTTTTTCGGCGAGCTGTCCCTGAGCGGCGAACTGAGGCCCGCAGTAGGAGCCCTGCCCATGGCGGCGGCTCTTAAAGCTGCAGGCATCTCGACGCTTTACGTGCCTTTTGACAACGCCGCCGAAGCCGCTTTGGTGGAAGGAATCGTCATCTATGCCGCAAGACACGCATCCGAGCTGATCGACCATCTGGAGGGCAAGCGACCGCTGTCTCCCGTCACACGAAACGTCCGGCCGCCTTCAAAGCGGAGGCTGCCGGATTTTGCCGACGTAAAGGGGCAGGACGGGGTCAAGCGCGCTCTTGAGATCGCTTCGGCGGGTTCGCACAACGTGCTTTTGGTCGGCCCTCCCGGATCGGGAAAAAGCATGCTTGCCAGACGCCTGCCGTCGATACTGCCGCCCCTCTCGCACGAAGAGGCCATTGAATCCACAAAAATCCATTCGGTGGCAGGCCTCATCACCAGGGATGAACCGCTTCTAACGAGCCGTCCGTTTCGTGCGCCGCATCACACCGCCTCCTCCGTCGGCCTTTCCGGCGGCGGCACCATCCCTAAGCCCGGGGAGATCTCGCTTGCGCACAACGGAGTTCTGTTTCTGGACGAACTCCCGGAGTTCGAGCGCCGGTCGCTTGAAATACTGCGTCAGCCAATCGAGGACGGTGTCGTTGTTCTCTCCCGCGCGGCGGGAACGGTTACCTATCCAAGCCGCTTCATGCTCGTCTGTGCGATGAATCCGTGCCGCTGCGGCTGGTACGGCCACCCATCCGGACGCTGTGTCTGCACTCAGGCTCAGGTTGACGCATATTACGGCAAAATCAGCGGGCCGCTCCTCGACCGTATCGATATCCACACACAGGTCCCGTCTCTCACGTTTGAAGAGCTCTCCGCGAAGTCCTCCGGCGAGCCGTCCGAAAAGATACGCTCAAGAGTCGTGGCTGCACGAAATCTCGCGCGGGATCGCTACCGTGAATATGGTTTCGAATCAAACTCAATGATCCCTTCGCAGCTTCTGTCGAGGTTTTGCGGCTTGAGCTCCGAAGGCACGAGACTAATGAAAAACGCTTTTGACCGTCTCGGCCTCACTGCCAGGTCATATGACAGAGTCCTCCGTCTCGCCCGCACCATTGCCGACCTGGACGGTTCCGACGAAATCAAGACCCATCATCTGGCCGAAGCGCTGCAATACAGAACTTCAGGGAGGTAATCTCATTGACAAAGGGCTATATCTTCAAAAGGACACGCATTAACACCATCGCCATGACCGTCTGGGCAGTGCTGCTGTTTGCTCTCTACGTCCTTTACGCCGTTTCGGCATTCATATACGTTCCGAATGCGCATACATCCGGGTTCAGACTCGACACCTCCGACCTTCTGTCGAAGATTAATATGCTTAACATCGAACCTCAATCGGAGCCCTTCCCCACACAGGATTACAGCGTCGCTATACCTCCGCTGATCACCCTTTCCGAGCTGTATGTCGACGGACTGAAATATCGCTTTAAACTTACGGTTGAAAACTACCAGGAAGTCGGGATCGGCTATGGCCTTAACGAAGACAAATCCCTCCGCATCCTGTACGGAAACCCGGAATCCAAGCTTGTTCCTCAGGACGCTGTTCAAAAGGTGGCAATAATCACTATCGACGGGGTGCGTTTTGCAGCGCTGGTCCCTCGCAATATGGAGATAAAGAGCGGTGATACGGTCACAAATGTCGTCTTCGGCAAGCTTCCCCTTTATATCGGATACGATCTTGGAATGACCGAGTACGCCAATACAGAAGTAGCTTCTTATTGTGCCGATTTCAGGGGCATTGTCGTCGAGGACGAGAATGTGGATTTCGTCCTGATGATCATCTTCACCCTTCTTTTCCCGGGCTTCCTCGCATATTCGATCGCCTGCTTCTTCAATCCCAGGATTCATCCGAATTACCTGCGCATAGGCAAATTCGGCGATATCGAAAAAGTCTGCGCCGAAATTGACGAGGAGATTAACGACGAATCCAACTACTGGGAAAAGAAAGCCCTCTACACAAAGCATTACATTATCGAACACACCTTATATAATACGAGAGTTCGGAAAAACCATCTGCTGAGGCATTAATACCGCAAACCGCTATCATATTATACTGATTTTAATTTATACACTCCAGAGAAATATAGATAAATATTATTAGTTTAATTTCTATTACATTTTATTGTTAGGAGATTTTATATGCCGATATTTTTAAAGCGCGAGCGCAGTTTTTACAAAAACCTTGCTGCGCTGGCGCTTCCTCTCGTCCTTCAGAACCTTGTCAACTCTTCCCTTTCACTTGCCGACACCGTAATGGTCGGCATGCTGGGCCAGAATGAACTGGCGGGGGTTTCACTCGCAAACACGCCTTTCTTTGTCGCAATGCTGTTTGTCTTCGGCCTTCAGTCGGGCGGCGCCGTCCTTATAAGCCAATACTGGGGCAAGAAGGATGTCGTTACCGTCAACCGCGTCATGGGTGTAAGCATTTATTTTGCGGGCGCACTCTCCTTCCTTTTCGCGACGCTGATGACTTTATTCCCTGAACCCGTGATGCGCATGGTCACCAATAACCCCGACCTGATCGACATCTCCGTTCGATACGCAAAATATGTTGCATACTCATATTTCATAAACTCCGTCACAATGGTATATGTCGGCACGCAAAGAAGCACGGAGAACCCCAAGTTCGGAATGTATGTCGTAACCATCTCAATGGTTGCAAACGTCTTCCTCAACTGGGTTCTGATTTTCGGCAAGTTCGGCTTCCCGGCTCTCGGTGTCGAGGGAGCCGCGATTGCGACGCTGATTTCACGTATAATCGAGCTTGTTATCACGATAATATATATACTGTTCTTTGACAAGCACCTTAAAATAATCCCAAAAGCTATTCTAGCTCCCGGCAAGGAAATTCTGAAAGACTTCCTCAAATACTCCACTCCTGTTATTATGAACGAAACCCTTTGGGGTCTCGGCATTTCGCTCCTTCCCGTCGTATACGGCCACATGGCCAACTCCGCCGACGTTGTCGCGGGGAACTCCATTGCGGGCAATGTCGAAAGGATCGTAACGGTGTTTGTATTTGCCATCGCCAATGCTTCGGCCATAATTATCGGCAAGGAAATAGGACGAGGAGCGGGAAAGGACGAAGTCCAGCGCCTTGGCGGAGATCTGTTGGGCATAGCAAGCGCTGTAGGCGCGGTCAGCGGAATTGTGCTTGCCATTTCAACCGTTATAGCCATCGAGCCTTATATTTTCCCGCTGTTCGACTTGTCCGACGAGGCCAGGCGCATAGCAAAAATGATGCTTCTCAGCATGAGCTTCATCCTGTTTGCGCGTTCATTCAATGCGACTAATATCGTGGGGATACTGCGCGGCGGCGGCGACGTCCGGGTTTGCATGCTTCTGGACGTCCTTCCCCTTTACCTGTACACAGTCCCGCTGGCGGCGGTAACCGCACTGCTGCTGAATTGGGATATCCAATGGGTATACTTCATCATACTTTCCGAAGACATATTAAAGTTTATATTTGGTTTCAAGCGTTATAAGAGCAGGCGCTGGATCAACAACATCACACGGGACTTCGCATAAACCAAACAATGGGACGGTTCCTGTGTCGGGTTTTTGCTGCGCCCAACACAAGAACCGTCCCATGACAATCCGGCAAAGTGAGGCTGAACCCATGCATTATCTTGACAACGCTTCAACGACAAAAGTAACCGAATCAGCAGCAACCGCTGTTTTGAACGCAATGATAAATCAGTTCGGCAACCCTTCCTCGGTCCATTCGCTCGGTATCGAGGCGGAGGGGATCGTCGAACGCGCCAGGAGTGAAATCGCCAAGTCCCTCGGCTGCAAACCGGAAGAGATCATCTTCACATCAGGCGGGACCGAAGCAGATAACCTTGCCGTCATTCGGGGAGCCGAGCTTCTCAAGCGCCGAGGCAGGCATATAATCACAACGGAGATCGAACACTCCGCTGTGACCAATGCCGCAAAATACCTTGAAGAGAACGGCTTCGAGGTGACATATCTCGCTCCCGCGAAGGATGGAGCGGTTGCGATTGCTGATATCGAAAAAGCTATCCGTCCCGACACAATCTTGCTGTCGATGATGCTCGCAAATAATGAAACCGGTGTCCTTCAGCCTGTAGTTGAGGCTTCAAGGCTTCTTAAAGCTAAGAACCCTTTTGCTCTCGTACACTCCGATGCAGTGCAGGGCTATCTGAAGCGCAGGTTCACCGTAAATAGTCTGGGCGTCGATATGCTGTCGATCAGTGCGCATAAGATACATGGTCCTAAGGGAGCAGGTGCTCTATATATCCGCAACGGAATCAAGCTGAAGCCAATGACGCACGGGGGCGGCCAGGAATCGGGCCTCCGTTCCGGCACCGAAGCCGTCCCTGCGATCGCGGGATTCGGAGAGGCTGTCAAAGAGGCCTTCTCCACCCTCCCCGACAACATCTCATATGTGGACAAGCTTCGAGAAATGCTCCAGGAAGGCCTGAAGAACCTTCCCGGCGTTACCGAGATCGCTTCCGGCGGCTCTATAATAAACATTGCGGTCCCGAAGTATCCCACCGAGGTCATTATAAGGATGCTTGAAAGCCGCCAGATCTATGTCTCAGGGGGCTCCGCCTGCTCTCGCGGCAAAAAGAGCCGCATCCTCGAAGCCATGAGGGTCCCGCAAAACCTCCTGAAGTCTTCGATCCGCATAAGCCTTTCCTGGCATAACAGCGAAGATGATATCCATGCCCTTCTGGAAGCTCTCAAGCAAATAAGCTGAGGTACTGCACTATATCCGCAACCCGAATAAGTGTCATAATGTAATATATGCAAAGCGCCCGTGAACCTGTTAAGCAGGATGATCGGGTGCTTTTTGCTTTTTAGCCTGTATGTCTATCGTTTAGGCACACTCTTTTGTTCTTTTTGCCAATATTTAATTCAGAACCCATTTAGACAAGCACTTACCAGATTGCGACATAATCCCTGCTGCTCATGTGATATTTTTGTCATAGGTTCACCACTTAAAATTTAATATTTATTTAAAAGGATGATGAACATGAGAGTGCTGCAAGATTTGGGAAAAAGGCTGCTTGCTGCTATTTTGATCATCAGCACCATGCTGATGTCGGTACCACTTGGCTTTGCGTACACAGAGGGCGTTCACGATTCAAGGATCGAAGAGAATGATGGCTCTCAACCCATACCGGATCCCATTGTTAAGGGAAAGGTCAAGGCAACGGATAATAAAGACTCGTTCAATTCTTATAATGAATCAGTTTCCTATTCGTATTATGGCATATCAAACAGATTTCTAAGTCTTGAAATCACATCTGCATCGGTTATGAGTTCTTTTAGGTTCCACACAGTTGAAGGTGATCCGGATAATGCAAATGACGATAATTGCAGGCTTTTATATAACGAAACGTCCTTCACTACGATAATGATTAACGGCGAACCGGTGCGTTTCAACGGCGCCTTAACAGAGATCGACAACACTGGTGAATCTGCAACAAGTATCATGAATTACAGTGATATAGAGATTACCCAGATAGTCACTCTTACATACAATCCTTATACGCAGAGGAAGGATCTCGTCGAGTTTAAATATGTGATTACCAACAAGGGAACTGACGACAAGGAGGTTGGTACAAGGATTTTCTTTGATATTATGCTTGGAAATAACGACAACGCTCCGTTCAAAGTACCCGGTTATGGCGATATCACCACCGAAACCGAGTTTATCGGAGACAAGGTTCCGCAGGTATGGCAGAGCTTTGACGATTTATATGACCCGACCGTGATCGCAAGCGGAACTTTATACAGAAATCTCAGCGAGAGACCGGATAAAGTTCATTTTGTAAACTATAACAAACCCGCCAGCAATGATTGGGATTATGTGTTGAACCCCGGGGAAGCACTGAGAGACACAGCCGTTTCCATATACTTTAATCCTGCCGTACTGAAGGCCGGAGAAACACGCGAAGTAAAAACCTATTATGGACTCAACGCTTTTAAGGCAAATGAGTTTAACAAGATAGGGATTTCCCTGTTTGCCCCTGCCATGCTGATGCCCGAAGACGACATGCTCTCCTATAGTTCAAACCCCTTTACGATCAACGGATTTGTAACAAATCTGACCGATGAGCCCTTGCATAATGTGAGTGTAGCCCTCTCCCTGCACGATGGGCTTGCAACCGAAAATGAATGCGAAGTTTATCTTGGAACAATTGAAAGCGGAGCCAACGTGCCGGTTTCATGGCTGATAACCGCTTTGCCGCAGTATAAGGAGACGGAGGCCCTATATTATATCACTCTCTCCGCCGACGGGATCGAATCTGAACATGGATACTATTCAATAGTATTATCCAGGCTGTACGACGACTATGGTAATGCGATCGGCGAACCGCTTGGGCAATTATCGGCAGGAACAATAACCGACGGCCGGATAGAAATAGTTGAAGATATTGACTTCTTCTCCTTTGTACCTGAGGAGACAGGCTTTTATTCCTTTGAGTCGCATAGTGACATGTACCTGGTCGGCAATGTGCGTGATCGATACGGGTATGCCATTCATGAGAATACCCGAAGCGGTATTGGTGACAATTTCTATATGGAGGTATACCTTGAGGCCGGCACACAGTATTATTTGGCGGTATATCTGTATGAAGGAGATCAGCCCGGCAGCTATAGTCTTAGTGTCAAGCATCTTACCGATAATGTAGGAAACGATATGACAAATGCTACAGAGGCAGCTGTCAAAACGATTATTGAAGACTCGATCACATATTGTGAAGATATCGATGTTTATACCTTTGTTGCCCCGGCGAATGGCTGGTACACGGTAGAGAGCATCGCAGAGTGTTCACTGTATGCGCACCTGGTAGATGAGGATGGAAATGAACCTGACATTGTAAACCGGGATCATAACATTCTTCTTGCAAGCCGGCTTGAAACCGGGAAACGATATTACCTGTTCATAGTCTACACAGGTGACAGAGATTTGGATGACGCCCGGTGGGGAAACTACTCCCTTTACATTTCGCTTGACGAAACCCCTCCCGTGATCACCGGGATCTCACCCACAGTCAGCGGAAAGGTAAATGGCGTGCGATACGTTGATGTATACGCATCGGATAATGTATCCCTTGAGGCAGTTGAGCTCTACTACTCTCTCGATCAGATCGATTGGATCAAGCTTGGTGAACAGCAATACAGTCATTCAACCTTCATCGTTGATACAGCGCAGCTTCCGGACGGTGTAGTGTACTTTAGGGCAGTTGCGCGTGACATGGGAGGACTTACGAGCACCGACTCTCCGATCATTGTATATATCATTGATAATACTCCGCCGGAGAAGGTGGAAATAGTCAGCGCGCTCTCCACGATCGGCGCCGCTTATCTTGCATGGGAAAAGTCCGCAGCCTTAGATGCGGCAGGCTATTCGATATACAGATCATCGGACGGGGGATCTACTTTTGAATTAGTGAAGGTCTTAAATGACGTTAATACACTTTACTATATCGATACAAGCGTTAGCGCAGATAATGTTTATACATATAAGATAGCTGCATTCGATGATCTGAAGCAAGAGGGCACCAAATCAGACCCGCGGATCATCGATTGCAGAAGGATAGACGATACCGACACGGTGATCGGAAGATTTGTTGTATCTCAGGATGCATCAGAACTGATGGTCGGAGGATCCGCCAAGCTGAGCGCCGTCATAGAGTACAAGGACGGAACTAATAAAAACGTGTCCGATATGATGGTCTGCGTATCATCCGATCCGGACGTTTTGTCTGTAGATAACTCCGGCAATATCCTGGGACTTGCAGCCGGAACAAGCACCATAACGGTGTCAGTTATGAATCTGTCCGTAAACGTTGTGATCGCGGTCAGAAGTCTTGCAGCCGTGATATCTTCGCACGATATAGTAGGCACATCGACTCAGCAGATCACAGCCACGTATTATACGCTCGATGGCATCAGGGACGTAACAACGGATGCGGAATACACCGTGGCTCATGAAGGCATAGTGACCGTTTCCCCCGATGGACTTGTAACCGGTGTCAACCCCGGCTCCACCTATATCATCGTTTCTTATAACGGCCAGACAGTTCAAATCCCTGTGAATGTCTACGCTCCGGCCGGCAAAGTCGAGTCCGTCAATGTGGAGAACGGAGCAGTTGGCATCGTCCCTGGAAAGGTCTTCACATGGATCGCTTCCTCTTACACAAACAGCTATCAGGTCTACTTCTGGGCGTACGGTTCTCCGAGGCCCTCAAAGCCAACCGCGGAATGGCTTACCGCCCCAATGTATCAGCCTTCTCTGGAATATAATAAGACATACTGCTGGCAGATAGTATCAGTGAACAGCTATAGCCGTACGGAGAGTAATGTGTTTACTTTCACCACGCAGGGGCTTCCCGATCTTGTTTGCAATAAGATCGAGATACCCGATTCCGTCTACTCCGAGAATCCACTCACGATCCGCTGGTCGGTCAAAAACATTGGAAATCACTCCACCGGGAGCATCCAGTGGGCAGACCGTCTGTACTTGTCTCCGACACATGTCTTTGACACCTCAATAGCAACATACATCGGAAGCTTCACGAACTTCACTGCTCTTGAACCAGGTGAAAGCTATGATAATGAGTTTTCATTTACAGTCCCCCGCGGCATGGCCGGAACATATTACCTCTTTGTAATTTCCGACTGCTTCTCTAACGTCAGAGAGCTGGATGAGCAGAACAATTACCTGGTCAGCTCTCCGATCCGTATCGATCTGTCACCAAAGCCCGATCTCATTATAGCCGGAGTGGAGCTATCACCTGAACGGCTTATTTCCGGCAGCCAGCTGACTGTCAGCTGGCAGGGCAGGAACACAGGCGAGGAAATTACCGATGCAGGCAGCTGGTATGACCGGATATGGATCTCTAACGATGAAGTATTATCTGCTGATGATATACTTCTTGCTACTGTTGATATAACCGTTATGAAATCGGCATCCCCCTCCTCTTCTTTCTTCTACTATAACGGAAGCTATGCAGCATTCAAAACCGTTACCATACCACAGAACATCTTCGGTAATTACTTCATTATCGTCTCATCAAACGACAGCCGGTCGGTCTACGAGAACATCTATTCGAACAACACGGGCCATGCTCCGTTGGAGGTCATCCTTGACCCTCCGGCAGATATCGAAGTGAAGGATGTGTCGGTTCCGGGTAATATGATCTCCGGCGAGGAATACACCATCGCATGGACCGATGTCAACAGCGGAAGCCGTGATCTTTCCGATGTATACTGGAGCGATCGTGTATATCTCAGCCAAAGCAGCACCTTCACCGAAGAAACCGCAGCCAGACTCGCTATTGTAACCGGTGTAAAGGTTGGGGTACAAAACACAGCGACAGTACGTATCCCGTCAGATATTAGCGGTAACTACTATATACATATCGTTGCCGATTATGGACACTCGGTGTATGAATACAAAACGTATGAAAACAACATATATACTTCTCCCGTATCAATTGAATTACGTGCCACACCTGATCTTAGTGCCGTATCGATTGATGCACCTACCTCGATCCGCATTGGTGAGAAAGCGGTTATCTCTTATGTAGTGCAAAACGCAGGAACCGGCAGCACAATAGAGGGCACATGGTATGACGCCATCTATCTCTCTAAAACAGACGTGATCGATCACACTTCGATAAAAATCGCAGAGGTTAAGCACAGCGGAGATATTTCCGCGGGAGAAAGTTATAACGGCAGAGCGGAGGTCATTATTCCATCCGGACTAACCGGCAGGTGTTACATCATTCTTGAAGTAAACAACAGAGGCGTTTTTGAAAATAATGCAACAGGCAATAACACAACGGTCTTAGAGACAAATGTCCTCCCGAGGCTTCCCGCAGATCTGACGGTCGTGTCAGGTTCCGCGCAGAGAATCTCAGGCGCTTTGCTGCTCGTAACATATACTGTTGAAAATCATGGTGAGGGAACTGCGACGGCTCCATGGTATGATGCAATCTACCTGTCAAAATCAAGCACAGGCGTGCAGGACGGGATCCTCCTCGGATTGGTATATCGCCAAACGAGCCTCGAACCCGGCGGAAGCTACACCGAAACCAAAAACTGCCTTATTTCCGGCAACATCTCGGGCGATTATTATATCGTTGTTGTTACCGATTATTCAAACTCCGTGCTTGAGGGGAACAAGGACGATAATAATATTCTCGGGATCAGCGTCATAAGCCGGGACGAATATGGCAATGAAGTGATCGGTGATAAGATTTCCATCGAGATGCCTAAAAACGACCTTCAGGTCTATGACCTGGCAGCGCCCGGGTCTGCGGTTGCCGGAAAGGAAATCGCGGTATCCTGGAAAGTGACAAATGCGAGCGAACAGGCCACCAGGGTAAGCTCCTGGAGTGATGAGATCTATCTGGTGGATGAAAACGAAACCGACTATACCAACGGAACGCTGCTCGGTACCGCAGTACACAGGGGCGCTTTGTCCGCACAGGAAACATATACGGCGTCTGCCACTGTAAAGCTGCCTTTCAGTGCGTCAGGCAAATACCGGATAGTCGTCGTGGCAGACGGCAAAGGCGCAGTGCTTGAAAGCGACAGAGCAAACAACATCGCTTCCTGTCCGATCGAAGTTGAAGCGGCACCCGAAGCAGACCTGGCTATCACTGCGGTCGACCTGCCTGAAAAGCTTACGACCGGTCAGCCCGTTAAAATATCCTGGACCGTTTCAAACAGCAGCGACCATCCGATCGGGGGCACATGGTACGATGCGGTCTATCTTTCCTACACCGAGTCAACCCTTGATTTCAAGCTTGCGGAAATCAAGATCACGAGGTCTCTTGAGCCTGGCCAAAGCTACACCGCAGCAGAAGAGTTAACATTGCCCTCGGAGATCTCAGGCCCGATGTATATCGTTATAAAGACAAACTCCCAGCCTGCACGCGCCGATATCTATGAGGTGAACTTTGATCATAACACAAAAATCACTGCGGTCGAGTTGACAGAAATGGATCCGGTGGATCTGGCGGTAAGCGCCATTACCATGCCTTTAGTCGCCTATCCCGGCAGCTCGGTCACTATCTCATGGGATATAGTGAATCTGACCGATACTCCTCTCAATGCGGTCATGACCGACGTTGTATACATCTCGGCCGACAACGTCTGGGATTCGGACGATGTCGTTCTCGGCGAGCTGACTCATCAGGTGGTCTTTGAGGGAAGAGGCAGATCTATGATGTCCCTTATGGTGGACATCCCGGATTACGACACCTTGACCAGGCTTTCATCCAGCTTGACCGGCAGCATGCCCGGCGTAATAGTCGGTGACTACTATATCATTGTACGGATTGACGTCAAAAACCAGATAAACGACGGTAACAGAGCAAACAACAGAGCAGCCTCCGAGGGAACCTTAAGCGCCCAGATAGAGAGCATACCGGTTGGCGGCACCATATCCGACACGATATCAAGAAGAGAAAACCGTTACTACCGGTTTTACAGTAACGGAGGTCAATCACTCCGCGTAGATCTCGATTGTCTTGACGACAGCGCCGCAAATGAGATCTATGTAGGTGTAAATCGCATGCCTACAGCGGTCGATTACGACTACAAATTTACCGGTCCCATGGCGGCTGATCATACGGTAGTGATCCCGATTTCCCGCAGGGGTGAATATTACATTTACATTCGCAACATATCATTGGCTGATGAAGAAGCCGGCTTCACCCTGCTGGTCGAAAGCATCAGCTATGGAGTAAACGATGTTTATCCGGAAAAAGGCGCTAATGGAAAGGTAACATTGAAGCTCAGCGGGGCTCTGCTTGAGGCTAACATCAAAGCCCGTCTGGTCCAAGGCAAAGTGAGCATCCAGGCGGAGGAGATCTATTACTTCGACTCATCTAACGTATATGCCACCTTTGACCTGCGCTACGCCCCAACGGGAGCTTATTCCCTTGTCGCAGACTGCAATGGCTCTGTCGCAACACTCGGCAACTGCTTTGAGGTCATCAACGGTTCTGCAGGCGAGCTGCAGCTTTCATTGGATCTGCCCGCATCTTACAGAGTCAACACTCCCGGGACTGCAACGATCCGTTACAAAAATACCGGAAATACGGATATTCCGGCACCTGTGATCGTTCTGTCCGCAGATTCGATGAAATTCCTGCAGCCCGGATCGGAGGAGTATGCGGACGGCTCATTTGTCTTCTATGCGTATAATCCGACCGGGCCTGCGGGCATACTGCCGCCCGGTGCTGAAGGTGCTTATAACTTCGTATTCTGCGCAACAGCAACAGGCGATATTTCCTTCAAATTGTACACATTATCACAGCTCGGCGAGCTGCCAAACACAGTTCCAAGCATCACTTCAGAGTCAAGCGCCGTTGATATAGCAACAAGCAACGTTCAGGCACTACTCGGCAGTACAGGTGAAAGCTTTACTGAGTCCCTTTCACATTTCGCAAGCTATTATAGCCAGTTCGGGTATTATACGAATGATCCCGATGATCTGGTTGCAAGCCTGTACCTCGCCGCAGTCGGAGAATATGCTAACACGGCAATAGCGACCATGGAAGATATCTCTCTCAGCAGCGGCGGGACAGAGCTTCCCTTTGTCCGCAACTATTTCACCGGTCTTCTTGACAGGTGGACCGATTATGGGTTTGGCCCCGGTTGGTCTAGCACGTTTGACGGTCAGGCGATCGTTGATGGAGATTACCTGGCCATCAAGTACCCATACGGCACCATCCTTTATATAAAAGGGCAAGACGGCATATACCGCTGCTCATCAGATAGATCCGTTGCCGTGGTGAGCGGGTCCGTTGTTACTGTGACGAAGAAAGACGGCTCACGGTTCGTCTACGCTTCAAACGGGCAGCTCGCCCAAATCACCTATGCCGATGGAAACCTGATCGATATAACATATGAGAACGATAAGATCAAATCTATCCGATATAACAACGAAACCCTTTGGTTTACCTATAGCGGCGGGAAGATCTCAACCATCTCCAACAACAAGGGCCAGTCGGTCGCATATCGCTATGACGACACTTATGGATTGCTCACTTCCGTCACAACAGAGAAAGGAACTGTATTTTACGAGTATGATACATCGTCGATCGGTGCTAAACGATTTACTTTGACAAAGATCACCTATCTCGACGGTACTTATACAGTATTTTCTTATGATTCTCTCGGAAGGCTCGTTAAAAAAGCGGCACTATCCGGCACATCCCCCACCGTATATCAATATGATGCCGGAATGATCGCAACGATCGATGCAATGGGCAACACCACAAGGACTTATTATGACCACAAGGGCCAGATTGTTTTAGCTATCAACGCGGACGGTATCGCGACAGAGTACAAATATAACGAAATGGGTTTGCTGCAAAGCAGGATCAATTCACTATTTGCATTGAACAGCTACACCTACGACGCACAAGGCAACGTTACGCAGTATACAGACCCACTTGGTTATAGTGTTCGTTACCTCCACGACGATCGCGGAAATATCACATCAGTACGCGATGAAAACGGCAGGGAGACCAAGTATTTCTATAACAGCAAAAACCTGCTTTCACGCATCGTCTACTATGACGGCACCTTTGAATCGTATACATATGACTCAATGAACCAACTCATCTCCTATACCGGTAGAAACGGAGACGTCATCAGCTATTCGTATGACTCAGTCGGACGTTTGTCTTCCAAGAAGTACGAGGATGGCAGCAAAATCACCTACACTTATGATGATAATAACAGGATCACCGGAGTGACCGATGACCAAGGTACTATTTCATTCGAATATGATTCAAGCGGCAACTTGCTGAAACTTAACTATCCAAATGGCAAGTCTATTTCCTATACTTATGATTCTTTCGGGCGAAAGTCATCAATGACCTATCCCGAAGGTCAGATAGTACATTATTCTTATGATAATTTCGGAAGGCTCGCAAAGCTCACAGATGCCGACGGATCAATTTATACAACGTATACTTATAACGCTTTAGGTCAGGTCACAAAGCAGGTCAACGGCAATGGCACCTATACGGTATATAGATACATGCCGAGCGGTAATTACAGGTCTGTTACCAATCATGCACCCGATGGTACAGTCAACTCTTACTTTGAGTACTCGTATGATCGTATGGGCAACATCACTTCTATCAGGACGAAGGATGGAGCCTATACTTACGAGTATGATCTGAAAGGGCAACTGGTTTCAGCCACCGATCCATATGGAAACACGACTACCTACGCATATGATCCGGCCGGAAACCGTACGGAGGTTAAAGTATCTGGTGTACGCACTGCTTACACGACAAACTCGATGAACCAGTATACCGCCATTGGCAACAGATCTTACTCTTATGACGCTGCAGGAAACCTGAGGACCATGAACGACGGCTCGGGGATCACTACGTATACCTACGATGCTGAAGGCCGTCTTGTTGAAGTTTCATCTCCCCTTGGGCTCTGGGAATATGGATACAACGCCATGGGTGAAAGAAACAGTATGACCGTTAACGGAGTGACTACGGAATACATCATTGACTCAAACTCGATCCTGGGAAATGTCATAACCTCTTACAAAGAAGGCAACGTTACGACTTACACCCACGGCATAAAACTGGTCTCCATGCAGAACGATGACGATAAACTGTTCTACGACTTCGATATGTATGGCTCAACCACTGGTCTGACAGACCTTACCGGCAAATATGTAAACACATACTCATACTCACCCACAGGGCAAATAACCAGCCGTCAGGAGATTATAGAAAATCCCTTTACTTATGCGGGTGCCTGGGGTGTGATGGATGATTCAAACGGCCTCTATTATGTCCGCGCCAGATACTATTCACCAGAGCTTGGCAGATTCACCGCAATGGACAATTACGGCCAGAGGGTCAACACCAACGGTTATACATATAGCTTCAACAACTATCTTGCCTATGTGGATTTTGACGGTGAAGTAGCTCCTCTGGTAATAGTTGCCGCAGGACTCACAGGCGCACTTGTAAGCGGCACTAGCAGCTATATCACAAACGCCGCGACCGGCAAGAAAGGTATGGATCTGGCGGTCTCGGTGGTTTCCGACGCTATAGGAGGAGCTGTTGGTGGCGCAACGTCACTGATTCCAGGCGTCAACAGGTTCTCGTCATACTTAGGCGCCGGCACTTCGGCTGCCCTCCAGAACGCATATGACGTTTATAAGGGAGATAAAACAGTTGGAAAAGCCTTAACCGATACTTTAGGCCAGACGGTCACAGGAGGAGCGATCGGTACGATCGCAGGAAATCTGGCAAACAACATCGTTCCGGTGAATACAGGTGCCATAAGTAGGATCAAATATCTGAAAACAATACTGTTTGGACCGGCTATGGGAGGTTTTGGACTGAATCTGCTGTTGTCCGGATTTGCCGAAGCAGTTGGCGGCACTTTAGGCGGCTTACTGTTTGAATACCTGCAAAACCGCTTCAGTTTAGACGATATCTCACTTGAAGAATGGATGCGCATACTCGGATCTCTCGATCCAAACGAGATCATTGGTCCGGCAAGCTATGGGGACGCGAACTGGGTCTCCGGATCTGCAAGGCTCGAATACACTATCCTCTTTGAAAACGATCCGGTATTTGCAACTGCTCCCGTGCAATTCCTGACTATCACTCAGGATCTTGACAATGATCTGGATATCAGGACATTCCGGCTTGGCTCCTTTGGTTTTGCGGGCATGATCTTCGATGTTCCTGAAAATACGGCGCTCTACCAGGCGCGGCTGGATCTTACCGATACTCTCGGGTTATATATCGATGTTCTGGCTGGGATCGATGTGGTTTCCGGAAAAGCCGAATGGACCTTTACCGCAATCGACCCTGCGACTGGACGCATTCCGTCAGACCCGACAGTCGGGTTCCTACCAGTCAACAATAAAGAGACTGGAGACGGCGAAGGCTTTGTCACCTACACTATTACGCCAAAGAAGGGCGTGGTTTCAGGAGAAGTCATAAACGCCATGGCAACCATCGTATTCGACAACAACGCGCCTATCGATACTCCTGAAATATTCAACACCATCGATGCCGGAAAGCCATCCTCCTCTCTGATTTCCGCAGAAGCGTACAACGGCGGTATACTTCTAGAGTGGGATGCTGCTGACGGGCATAACGAGTCCGGATATGCGGGCGCTGAGATCTATGTGTCTATAGACGAAGGACTCTTCAGATTGGCAGCAGTATCTGCAGATCTGAACACAGCCTTTATCGAGGCTGCTGACAGCAGGAAATACGGGTTCATTGTCAGATCATATGATCATGCAGAGAACTACGAGGATATAAAAGCCTCAGCCGAACTCGAGGTCGATACGGGATTCGTCAAGCAGAAGGTTCAGACCCCCTACCTGATATCGGTCATTAGTCCGGACGATCAGGAGTCGATCCTTGCCGAGATCCGCACCGATACGGAAAACGCAAGTATCTTTTATACCACTGATGGTACATATCCCACCACCAACGCTACTAAATACACTGGAATACTGACACTGACAAAAGGCACTGTACTTAAAGCGATCGCCGTTGCTCCCGGTATGCATGATAGTGATATCTTTGAATGTGTAGTCGGAGCAGAGCCAGAACAAGTATCCCCACCTGTGGCATCACCTGCCGAAGGAGAAGTGGCTTACGGCATGCAGGTAGAACTCACTACTCCAACGGATGGCGCTTCGATTTACTACACAACGGATGGTTCGACGCCGACAACATCATCTACTCTGTATACAGGTCCGATTACAATCACCGCTGCGACTACGATCAAAGCAATTGCGGTAAAGTCAGGAATGGCAGACAGCGAAGTTTCGACCTTCCGTTATACTATTGCAGCAAGAAAAACATATACCGTCAGCTACGACGCCGGCGAAGGCATCGGAGCTCCTCCGGCTCAAATCAAGACTCATGATGAGCCGCTTACTATCAGCAGTGCAAAACCTACCCGCAGCGGTTATGAATTCCTGGGGTGGTCGGCATCGAGCTCTTCAAACATCGTTGAGTATTTACCGGGCGACGCCTATCTTGACAATCAGGACGTAACGCTCTATGCAGTCTGGAAAAAGATATCTCAGGATGATCCGGGTACGGAGCCTGAGCCAGGTACGGATCCCGGCTCAGGTTCGGGTACTCCGGCTTTAGGTGGAGATTCAAAGAGCGACGCAGGCAAAACGATCATTATTGATCCTGAGACAGGTGCTGTTACCGTCCATTACAAAGTCGAGGATGAAACAGCGGTTGAGTTGTCCGGCGAAGATTTGGGATCGATCACGCAGTACCAAGACCTTTCTGTAGTGATCGAGACCTCCGATGGTACCATTGAGTTGTCCGGCGACACACTGCGCGCAATCATCAAAGCTGCATCCGGAGACGATATCACCATCGATATACAGCAAAAGTCTTTCGGTGAAATCGAGGATCTCTTCGCAAATCACCCGGATGCGGAACGCGGATCTATGCGCGATGCCCTCATCATCGAAGTGACCATTGGCTCAGGTTCCAAAAAGATCAGGAGCTTTGGCGGCCAGAGCATCGTCCTCTCATTCCCGGTTGAGGAAAAAGATACCGATCTCGTTGCAGGCGATACGGTGAAGGTATATTCAATAAGTGATGACGGAACGATCGAAGAACTGACAGGGATCGTTGTCGAGAAGGATGGAGTCAGGTACATCGAGGTCAGAACGACTCACCTATCATACTTTGTTCTTACAGATGAACGCGTCAGCAGTTTTATCGATGTGGATGTCAACAGCTGGTATTACAGAACCGTAAACATGGCGGTTTACAGAGGTCTGTTCAAGGGTGTCAGCGAAACCGAATTCGCACCGGATATGCCTATGACAAGGGCTATGGTTGCGGAAACGCTATATCGCTTGGAAGGAAAGCCAGGCGTTGAGTTCGTAAACGCCTTCAAAGACGTCAGTGCAAATGCATGGTATGCCCGGTCCACGTCATGGGCGGCGATCAACGGGATGATTACCGGCTATTCCGATCACACCTTCCGACCGGATGTTCCCGTCACACGCGAGCAGTTGGCAACGATACTCTATCGCTACGCGAAGCATAAAAGGTTTAACGTCTCAGCGTCCAATAACCTCTCAGCGTTCAGTGACTCTTCAGATTTATCCGACTGGAGCCTTGACGCAGTGAAATGGGCAGTGGCCGAAGGTTTGATCAACGGTGTCAATGCATCGACACTTGCGCCAAAAGCTCAGGCCTCCCGCTCACAGGTCGCCACTATACTGCTTCGCTTCATTGAGAAGTTCATGGGCAAGTAAAAGCTTCATATAATCGTAACACATGACATGCTCCCCTGTTTGCCATTCGACTGCAAACAGGGGAGCATATTTGCATAAAAAAGCATATATCTGCTCGATGGCGCACAAACATTTTCGCGCTGCCGAAACCGCAGATCAGGCGACTTGTAAGATACGGCTATATATGAATATATGAAGCAGCTATTAGCGCCCGCATACCTGATATCAGGATATGCGGGCGCTCTGACTCTTCCCTCACATGTTATGTTTATAAATAGTAATCATTACTAAACCGCCGAAACTGAAGGCCCTTTTATATCATTCTATTGTAGTTCCATTTATACCACCTTATCAAGCTGTGGCATCGCGTATGAGTGTTCCGATTGAACCTGCTGATAAACTCTCTGTTTCTTATCTGCATCAACATTTACTTGAATATGCTTGATATCATTTAGCACGCATCCTATCACTTTCGCTCCTACCATCCGGAGATTCATCAAACTCTTGCTTATTTTTTTTAGCGTATAACGGTCATGTTTTACCACAAACACTACACAATCCGAGGAATCAACCAGATTAAGAGTATTTGGATCCGCATACGCAGAAGGAGCATCCAGAATCACATAATCATAATTTTTCGATAACTCATCGATTGTTTCAATAAACTCTTTAGATTGGAACAGCACTTGCTTTTTATCAAACTGATGAATGAAAGGAATTACGTGAAAACCGCGCTCAAGTTTCGCTATGTATTTATCCTGATTCTGAAGGTCTTCCTTCACGCCATAAAACGACGTAAACTTCTCCCGCGGCAAATTAAGATAGCGATGGACGCTCTGTTTATGCATGTCGCAGTCGATAAGCAGCACGCTTTTCCCCATGCGCGCCAGACAGATTCCAAGGTTGATCGCCACCATCGTCTTTCCCTCCTTTGAGAGGGTGCTTGTAACCAACAGCTTTTTCATCAGCTTTTGGTTTGCCAGGTGGCTTATCAGCGTACTCATCAGCAGGTTGGAGCGTATGTAATCCGAGGGCAGCAGATCCGAAGTCATTGCGAGTCCCGCCGGCGCCTTCCCCTTCCTCACGTGCTTAATCTCGCCCAGAACGGGGAGCATCAGTTTTTCTTCAATCCCGCCCACATCGATCACCTTTGCCGACACGTATCCACAGGCAAGGACCCCCAATCCGCTGAGCATTAAGCCTATCACACCTCCGATGATACTGTTCCGCACCGTATTCTTTGGTACTATCCCGGTTATGAATGCTTTATCAAGCACCGTCACGGTACCAATCTCAACGGTCTCCCGAAACGCATCGGGCGCCACGTCGGCAATCGCGTTTGCTAGGCTCACGGCAATATCGGCATCCGGATAAAACGTCGTCACATAGAAAACAGAGGTTTTTTCGACAGGAGTCATCGTCACTATCTGCTTAAGCATTTCAGGCGGCATCGCAAGCCCCAATATTTCCGCCACTTTTTCCATCACCCGGTTGCTCTTCAGCACCTCGTTGTAGGTTGGAACAAGGCTCTGCGCAAATCCGACTTCCGACATAGTCGGTCGTGTGTTTTCTCCCTGATTATTCTCGTTATCCACATTAATTAAAAAGGATGATGTAGCAAAATAACTGGGGAAATAATTATACTCCGTGTAGGCGTATCCGACCGCGGCAAAAACGACGGCAGCCAAAACAATCAGCCAGATTTTTCTCCTGACCAAATAAAGTATATCCGATAATTTGAATTCGAACTCATTGTTCAACTCTTCCTGACTCCGGTTCATAGTTCCTCCCGATTATCAAATATTTCAGCTTTTTTCATCTGTTTTCTATACGATAGCACATCCCGGATTAACGATTTCTTAATTTTATCGCCTGATTTTTATCAATCCCGGTTAACTTCCCGTTAAGGCCGGCTGTGTTACTCTTGTCCCGATACCCCTTATATCTCGATTTGACAGCAATCTACATGGCATCGATTCGGGATTTTAGGAAATCACGGGAAATCACGGAAATTGACAATATCATATGATCCGGAGCTGATAGCATGAGCATAAGATTTAATACATATCGTTACAGAATAGCCGACCTGACATTTAATATCGTTGCGGACGACAGGTTTGCTCCTTTAGGAAATTCCGAGTTCATCTTAAAGGATGACAAATCGAGAGATGCATCTTCGTCTGACGCGTACAATGTATCCAGCGTGATAGTTTCCTTTCCGAAGGACGGGTTTTGCACAAGGGCGGACCGAAATGCGGTGTCGTTTCATCAGGCGGGAGCGGATAACAGGGCCGACATTTATGGCTTTGACGACGTTCTGGCCCACAGCATCAGATGGAAGGAAGGATCCCGCGACATATGCATAATGTCGGGAAAAGCCCAGGCCCTCCCCTTCGACGGATGCGCGGGGGAAGTGCTTTTCAGGACGATGATTTTATATCACCGCGGTATTGTGATTCACTCGGCGGGAATCGAGTGCGACGGAAGCGGCATAATTTTCACGGCGCCGTCAGGTACGGGCAAGAGCACACAGGCACACCTGTGGAGACTCCACCGGAACGCAAGGGTGCTTAACGGAGACCGCACGGCTTTGCGATTCGACGGAAACACCGTGTACATTTACGGAACGCCATGGAGCGGCTCGTCTCCGGACGTGCTGAACGCGCGTGCACCGCTTAGGGCAATTGTGGTCGTTGAACAGGCGAGTGAAAATACGCTGACGCAGCTGACGCAGCAAGAAGCCGCTTGGCGGCTTATCCCGCGCTGTTATCTGCCGTTCGGAATTCCGTCATTGCTTAACCGAGCTTTTGATGTTCTAAACGGCATTATCAATGTCGTGCCCGTTTATCTTTTGAAATGTAAAATTGGTCACGAAACCGTCGATCTCGTCAGCAACAGGATTAATGTATAAGTCGGATGCAATGCAAGCGAAATGAAAGGCAAAAAAACAACACAAATCCGTCCCGGTTGGAGGTGGTCAGGATGGGTAAGACTAAAGAGAAAAAGGAACTGCGATGGCTCGTGTCTAGGTCAAAAACGGTTTTTTTTCAGCTGGTTTGCCTCACGGTGCTGAGCGCTGCGACTTCCGCGGTCGGCGCCTTTTTTGTGCTCAAGTCGAAAACCGTGATAGACACGGCAACCGGCGTGAAAAGCGGAAATCTTGCAGCGCAATGCGCAATACTGCTCGGCGTTGTGATTTTAAAGCTCCTCCTACAGTCGCTGATGAGCGTGATCAATAACCGCGCTACCATTAGGCTTGACACCCGGCTTAAAAAGCGCCTTTTTGAAGCCGTCATGAGGAAAAAATGGCTTCATTTGGGCGCGATGCACAGCGGCGACCTGATGTCACGGTTTACAAGCGACGTAAACCATGTTGTGAGCGGCGTTACCGGCATCGTGCCCCAGCTTATTTCGCTTATAACATCCCTGTGCTGCGGTTTTGCTGTTTTGCTTGTCCTGGATTCCACCTTTGCATTAATAGCCCTGTTGGTGGGGCCTGTCGTCGTCGCGACGGGAAAACTCTACAGCAGAAAAATAAGGCACCTTCACGTGCGGTGTCAGGAAAGCGACGCAAAAATGCGTTCGTATATGCAGGAAGCGATCCAAAACCTTCTTCTTATCAAGGCCTTCACAAGCGAAAAGAAAAGCCTGGACAGTCTGGACGAGGTGCTGGAAGCAAACAACAGGCTTCGCGTTATAAGAAACACCCTCAGCATAGTTTCGGGCATCGGACTTACGCTCGGCTATTACATAGGCTACGTTCTCGCGATTGCCTGGGGCTCATATCGCCTGTCATCGGGATTCATAACATTCGGCACCATGGCCGCTTTTCTCCAGCTCGTTTCCCAGATCCAATCTCCTTTTATCGGGCTTGCGGGAATATTTCCGCACATACAAACCACAATCGCATCGGCCGGCCGGCTGATGTTTATTGAGGAAATGCCCGAGGAAGACGTTCTGCATAATGAAACGGCTCCGGAACTTAAGCTGCTTATTAAACCCGAAAGAGTCTTTATGAAAAACGTAACCTTCTCCTATAAATCCGAAAAAATACTTAACAGCATAGACCTTGAAGTGAACAAGGGCGAGCTTGTCATTCTCGCAGGTCCGTCAGGCATAGGAAAAACAACCATACTTCGGCTGCTGTTGGGTTTGTTGGAACAGGAGGAAGGCGAGATTTCCCTGACCGACATGTACGGCAAGGAATTCGCTGTCGACAGCCGCACCCGATCGCTATTCAGCTATGTCCCCCAGGGCAATATGCTGTTCTCCGGCACAATCGAAGACAACATCAGATACGGAAAATCCTCCGCAACAACGGAGGAAATAATGGAATGCGCACGAATGGCATGTATTGACGACTTCATTCGGAGCCTGCCGGAACAGTATAAAACCGTTATTGGTGAGCGCGGTCTCGGTTTATCCGAGGGGCAGGCCCAGAGAATCGCCCTGGCGCGGGCTCTCCTGCGGGATGCTCCCGTCCTCCTGCTTGATGAAGCCACTTCCGCCCTTGACGAGGTTACCGAGACAAAAATCATCGAAAACCTCCGCTCCCGCCTGGGGGACAAAATGTGCATTTTCGTCTCCCACCGCAAGTCCATCAGCAGAATGTGCGATCGCGCCTATTATCTTCTGAACGGAAATTTGCAGTTCATAGATTTTCGGAAAAGCTCCGCGGTAAACTAAACTCCGGCCGTGTCACACGGCGTTTCTGGTATAAAGAAGCTCCTTTTTCCGCCTTTTCGTACCGTGCAGCAGATTCCGCAGGCAAAGAATGCTCTGGGGAATCATTTCGCCGATCTCTTCGCTGTATTTGCATTCTATGGTTTTTAGCATTTCTTCGGCACTTTCCAGATCATGAATATTTATGTACGCTCTGATACACTTCTCATATGCGTCGATCGAAAGCGGGTCGATCGCGATGACGGATTTCATCGCCTGCGCCGCTTTTTTATACTGTCCTTCGCGCATATATATATCATATAGCTTGTTTTGCACGTTTTCGTATGCCTGCTCGAGCTTCATCTGCCGTTCGACGGCCCACGGATAAGCCTCGACGCCGAAGTACTGGCCCGTGTAAATTTCCGACGCCTTTTCAAGAAGCGCTTTATCTTCAAAACCCGTCTCGCGGAGCATATCCAGTATGTCAAGAAACTCCCATAAATCGCACCTTACCAGTTCGGGATTGAGGTAATATGATCCTTTCGCCTGTAAAATAAGATCATTGAAATTTTTCTGCCTTAAAACCTTCCTGATGTTGAAAGTGTTCACATGGAAGTTGTTTATCCCGTTCTCCGCGTCCATTTCCTGCCAGATAGCGTCGATGATCAGATCCCGCATTACAGGGCTTCTCCGGTGATGGGCAAGATACGCGATTATTTCTTCCGCTTTTTTTGTACGGAATATCACCGGTTCTCTGCCCAGCGTAATCGAAAAACCACCAAAGCATTTTATGTACAGCCGTTTCTGTTTTTTATCTTGCAGCCCGGCGTCGGCCATACGGTCCGCGTCATACTCATTTGTCCTTTTTATCACATATGTCCTTGTTTTTCTCGGTTCTCCGGCATCATACCGTTTCCCGTTCTCGTTCATAAAAAACACAATTTCCATGGAAGGATTATACTGAAGCAAAAGCTCGGCAAGGACGGTCCAGTGCAAAACCGATTGATCGATATGTACGGCGTCTATTTTCGACCAGTCGGTCCTTGCAACCGCTTCAAGCGAAGGAACAAAGGATTCGACCAATATGTAATCTTCCCGCGCGAGCACCCACTTCTGCCTTTCCTGGATTGCTTTCTGATCATCGGCAATTATCACTGTTCGAGTCATTTTTCTTCCTCCGGCAATGGAATATAAACAATCCTGTAGTATCCGTTCCTTTTATGTAAAATATTAGCACGCAGTAAAACAAGTGTAAAGGCAATATAATCGTTTTTCGTAACAATAATTTCGACATTCTTATACATTTTAATAATTCTTTCAAAATATTATAACAATTTTACTTAAATCTTATGTCGATTGCCGACGAAAACCGCCGATCGAAAAAAACGCAGTTAATTATTCATTAAGTGGTATTTTGATATTGTTTGAATATAAGTTCTAAGAAAAACAGTTAAAATCGAGGGTAGAAAATGAAACTGAAAAGCGACTTCATGCTCAGAGAGATCGCCGGAACCTGGCTTGTCGTGCCTCTTGGAAACAGGGTTGTGGACTTCAACGGCCTTATCACCCTGTCTGAAACGGGAGCGTTTTTGTGGAAGCTCCTGCAGGACGGCAAGGAAGATAAGGAAGCTTTGGTGGCTGCGCTCCTTGAGGAATACGACGTCGACCGCGAAACCGCCGAAGCCGACGTTACCGATTTTCTTGACCAGCTCGAAAAAGAGAGCATAGCCGAATAACGGTGGAAATACTTATGGAAATGTCAGGGGCAAGCTGATGGAATCCTACAAGACGCTGAACGAGTTCTACAATCATCTGAAAATGAAGGCCTACGAGCTCGGCATACCCTTTTCCGGAGGATTTGAACTGACGCCGCGCTGCAACCTCCGCTGCAAAATGTGCTACGTGAGAGAAGATCCGAACGAGCCGTATCAGAAGGAACTCACAGCCTCGCAATGGATCGGGCTCGGAAGGATGTTTGCCGACAAAGGCACGTTATCCCTCTTCCTCACCGGCGGCGAACCGTTGCTGCGGGACGATTTCCGGGAGATATACGAAGGCCTGAACAGATTGGGTTTTCGCATCACCCTTTTTACAAACGGCACGCTTCTCACGGAGGAAAAAGTGCGCTGGCTCGCGTCAATTCCCCCCGGCACGGTTGACATAACACTTTACGGAGCGAGCGAAGATACATATAAGAATCTGTGCGGTTCAGGCGAAGCTTACTTAAAAGCAGTCAACGCGCTCGATATGCTTTTGAAGTACGGAATCAACACAAGGGTCAAGATGACGGTGGTAAAAACCAACGTGCACGATTTCAAAGCAGTCAGGGAAATTGCACGCTCCCGCAGGATACCGTTCCTTGCCGGGAACATCATCCACGGGCACCGTACAAACGGCATAAATCCCTGCGAAAAAATCCGGCTTTCACCGGAAGAGATATACTCTTTCGACGACGCGGATTTTGAAAACATGGACTGCGAACCGATCGATATCGAAAATATGAAGCGGCGGCACGGCGACCTGCCGGCAATGACCTGTCTTGCCGCGAAATGCGGATTTTTCATCACCTGGCAAGGCCATCTCACACCCTGCGCCCTCTTCACCACCCCTTACACGGAGCCGCTGAAAACGGGGCTGGATGAAGCCTGGAGCAGTTTGAAAGATAAACTTCCGGAAATATCCAAACCAGAAAAGTGCAGGTCGTGCGACAAAATCGCTTTCTGCAGCGCATGTCCTCCCCGCTTGAAGCTTGAAACCGGCCGCTTCGACCTTCACAGCGAATATCTATGCAAAGTCGCCCAAAGAAAAGAAGAGTACCTGATCAAGATTAACGAAAGACTGGCTTCAAAAGCCATATGAAGGAAGGTGTGCAAAGTGAAGAAACCCTACTCAAAGCCGACGATCAGCCGGCTCGAACTGCGCCCGGAAGAAAGGCTGGCCTCCAGCTGCTGCCCCGTCGTAATCTTCCAGGACTGCAACGACTCGGACGGCATCCTGGCATGCTCAAGGCCGCAGCTCGCAACCGAAGTTCCGGGACTCACAATTTGTGACAACCAGTTCAGCGGCTCATAGCAAACGAACTGCATCGCTCTGAAGAATAATGCTTCGTTATCTCGGAGCATTATTCTTTACTTTTAGCCTAAAACGAAAACGGAGCTTCTATATGACAAACCATATTGCACTGGAAACCGGAATGAAAAACATAAGCCCCCTGCTGATCGAGCTTATCAGGGCGGGGCAGACCGTTAAGATGACCGTCACCGGCAACAGCATGTACCCCTTTCTTCGCCATCTGAAGGACAGCGTTTTGCTGACAGGCCCCTCCCGATGCCCGATAAAAAAAGGCCGCATAGTGCTTGTATGCAAGCCTGACGGAAGCTATGTTCTGCATCGTATTGTGAAGCTGCGAGGCGATTGCTTCTGGATGCTAGGCGATGCCCAGACCATGATGGAAGGGCCGTTCAGTACTGATTCAATAATTGCGACGGTTAAAAATGTATCAAAAAAAAGGTTCACAATAAGTACAGATTCGTGTTTATGGCGTTCCATGTCATTTCTTTGGCATTTATTACTACCCATACGATCGTCAATGTTCAGATGCATAAGATTTATCAGCATAATTAAGACAAGAATAACTAAAAATACACTTAAAAGATAAAGAATATAAAACTATTACCCAAATTATAAATAATTTTGCAGTTAAGACGTGGATTACTAAAAACCGTGTCATTTTTTACGTATAGTTATTAAGTCTTCATTATTCGAATATTACTCAATTGCCGCCTAATAAGTCTTTTAACCTTTACCGAAACAGGTATATTGCAATATGTTTTTAACACCAGCGAAAAAATAGTATCGTCAAGATCTCGGAAAAACACATCCCGGCACGAGTTTGGTACGGATGATTTATATGCTGGCGCGTTGTATAGAAGAGCCTGATCTAATTCTACTACTTTATATGCAATTCTCTTTTCTATGGCCTTGAAAAATGAGACTCCTTTAGACGTATGAAGCATAACTAAGCTGGTTCCTTGATTATCGTCCATATCGGGAGCAATTTTTTCAACGCCCCAGAAATCAGCCAGAGTAAGGTCGCTGTAACGGTGTATTGTTTTGAAGTGACATTTGCTACAAGAAGGCCTTAGAAAAGTATTGCAAAGAAAACCATTCATATAAGGGTCATTATAAAACTTTTGCTCATACTTTTTCCCGTCATCAAAGGTAAAAACTAATTGAAACTCATGCCAGCCGGTTTTCTTGTTTCGAAAAGCAATTTCCGTAATTTCAGCACCGGCTTTTTTTCTGTGATAATCCAGGTAAGCTTTCCATACTTTGGGTGAAGGTACTCCGTGACAGATAATATCCTGAGTTAATAAATTCTCATAATATTTTCCAAGATACGAGTGCAGCCCTGCTATCTGACATGGTGTTCCGGTGAACAGAGTTATTCGTCCTGCTTCAAGGAATCCTTTGGCAATTGAATAGGATCTGCCTATATTGCTTTGTACGTACTTTGATCCCTGAAACTTTGCTATTCCGTCCAATGAATCGGTATAGTCATGAATAACCGAAAAGTCATCCGCGAATTTCGCTCCAAAAACAACTCCGTTTTGCGAAATAACTTCTTCTGCAAGCAAGCGAAATATTCCTCCGGAGGAGCTGTTCATGCGTTGCTGTTTATCTTTGTTCTGAGCTGCATATGAAATCGTCCAATCGTTATTTGGTTTTGGCTTGAAAATAGGGCATGCCTTTTCACAAAGATTGCAATTGAGACAATTGGTCATATCAACCTCAGGGTAAAGAAAACCCTCGGTGTCAGCTTTCATGGTCATGCTGCCGTTGGGGCAGATATTGCAACAGGCAAGGCAACCGCAACAGTCGGACTTTGCAATAGTTTTAATCATCTTGCATACCTCAACATAATTCGTTTAATTGGAGAGGTAATTAAATTCTTTTCATAGCAATTCATACCCATAAACCAAATTGATAAAGCATACACTACTGTATAAAAAGCAATAGCTATTACCAAATACTCTAATACGTAGACATTCAGAAACTGCTTTAGAATTACCCCAAATATAATTGGAATTATCATAGCCGGCAAAACCTGAGCAATATTTTTCCAAAATTTCAGGATGTCTATCCCGCATTTTTTATGGTAATAGATATTCATAATTACGATGTTGCCGACAACAAGAGAAACAGCAGTCCCAACCGCGCACCCGACTCCTGAAAATAGTTTGCATAAAGGGATGCTCAATAACACATTCAGAACAGCTATTCCCAGGTAAACATAGGATCGAAACTGGTGTAAATTTCTGGCACGCAGAATCTCAATTCCCAGATTCTGAATCAGCGGAACCGTGGACGGGATTATCAAAAGCAACGTTATATAATAAGAGTCGCCGTAGGTGTTTCCTCCCCACTTAAGAATAAAGGGATGGCCGAAAAAAACAAACCCGCTGCAAATCAATGCCAAAATCATAAATTGAATCCGTCCTACCTTAATAAACAACTGTTTAATATCTTCCGAACGCTTATTGGATATCAGAAAATGGACACGCGGTATAAAAACCGAGGAAATTATAGACGACAATTGCTGATAATAGCCGTTTAGCTGCGCGGAAAGTCCGTAAATTGCCGTTGCTTTAGAGCCTTGAAATACTCCCAGAAGAAACTTATCAACATTCCAATTGACTTGGTCAACTATTATATTTATAAAAATAAATGATGAAAACGCAGCAATGTCTTTGAATAAATGCCTGTCAAATTTACTGAACGCAAACTCCATTTTCAGCTTTCTTATGCAAAAGGCAAAATGCAATATATCTATCAGGATGTTAAGTGAAACAGTAACGCAAACCATGCCAATAGAACGGAAACCCAACATAAGCGCCAGAAGCGATAAGAATGGATTGGCGACAACTTTCGCAAGGTTGAGTACACGTTGAAAAAAATACTGTTCGTTAGCAGTAATATAAGTGGAAAAAATACTGAATGGAAATGAAACGCCAACATTAATGACCAGTAAAGTCATAAGCGCTTTGGTGACAACTATCTCATCAGCTGTTAATTTTGAACGGAATATTTTATTGGTGTTCATCACAAGAACACTGCCGGCTAAAACTGCTATCAAACCGATGACTGTAAATACCGTCAAATACATTCCGTTCAGCTTTGCAATTGCATTTTGGTTCTTTTCCACTTTGTAGATGTTATAATATCGTATGTAGGAACTTGAAAACCCGAAATTAAGAAGACTAAGATAAGATACCGTCGATCCTGCCAATGTGTAAAGCCCGTACTCGCTTTGCCCCAGCAAACGTAACATGGCAGGCGTGTATATAATAGATACCAATGCACCAAGAGCTACTGAAAGATAGGATAATATTACACCTGCTTTTAATTGATTTATTCTCATTATACATTTTCCTTCTTTATAGTTTAAAATACAATCCAAATCGCATACACCTAAAATTCTTACTGTTTTATGCAAGACTTCGGAGACAGATATATACCTGTACTAAAATCTCTTCTGTTTATCGATTTTGTATATATTATCGCATTCGACTTTCTCAAATTCCTTTCCAGGTAACTGATAGATTTTTCTCTCATCTCTTCCAGTGAGCTTAATTTCTTATTATAATCAGTTTTTTCAAGGCTGTTTATGTATTTAACGGTCATTTTTTTGGCACTATCACAAAAATGATCTTCATTCTCAAATATTTTTACAAGACTATAAATGCGACTTCCCATTTCTTTTTTCCCATTACGTGTAAAAGCAAAATATTCTTTTTTATATATTGAAGAGAAAACGCATGCGTGGTAACTGTCGGTAAAAATAAATTCCGCATATTTGATAAGTGATATAAATTGCTCCGGCGTGACTCCTTGCATCTTAATGTCGCCGAATCTCGCATCGCAAATCCTATACTTCCCCAGCAAATACGGCAATGTCGCAACTTTTAGATTGCGTTGCTTTGCAAACCTGCTGGCTGTCCTTCGCATTTTACCCCCGTTCTCCAGGAAAAAGCAAAAAACATATTTTTCGGATATCAGACGATCGGCACAAATGTCATCCCATTCTTCGCGATTAAGCAATAACACCGGGTCCAAGACCCATTCGGCACGGCATATATCTTTAAGCAATGCAACCGCATCTTCTTCTCTGACAGAAACCCCGATGTACCCGGAAAGGTGTCTATAAAAAACCTTTTTTTGCCTGTCTGTCAGCATTGTCTTCCCAACACTCGCCGCATATGAGAATTTCGGCTTTTCGCTTCCGGCAAAATCTAAAAAATAAGCTGGATTATACCATTCAGGATTCCAAACCTGATCGCTGCCTGTAATGAAGGCATCGTACCTATCATTACAATCGGAAACCGTTTCGCTTGTGTATACTACTTCACTATGCGGGATTGAAGCGGAAAAATCGGAAAATGCTGTTTTCAGTTTCATTTGAATTTCATTACTTTTTCTTTGAAATAAAGTTTTAATAATGCGCGATCTAACTCCATTCAGAACACTTGCAAGAAACGAAAGTAAATTATATCTTTTATCCAGTGCGGTATGTTTGGGTGAGTAAGAGATTTGCTCCGCAGTAAAATCAGTATATTGATTTATGTATCGACACAATGCATAGGATTGCAGAATCCCCCCATAATTTGTATTGCCATAATAATGCGTTATAATTCCTATTCTCATAACTTTCCTCTCATATTTTAGTTATTCGCGTAGTAACTTTTATCTCTGTAACTCAATAATCTGGAAATAATTCCCGAGGGTATCAGAAAAGAAACAAGAGTTATACACCATTTCTTTTTTGGCAACCTGCGTATATCCAATTTTCTGAACATTTCAAAGGCCTTCTTTTTCCATCCTTCACTAATCATACTCCTAACCTGTGATAATTTTCTTAATTCAGCAATCTGTAGCAAAGAGTCTTTTCTATCTTGCGGCACTGCAGGGTCATCGATTATGCTCGGGATCCTTTTTATAAATACCCAATCCGAATAAAACTTTCTTCTTGATGTGGCACCGCAATTCGTTCTGGTATAAACTGATGTTGTTTTTTTACTTATTGCAACGGAATAATATGCAAACGCCCGATACCACATGTCATCATCTTCACCATTCCTGACACCCGGCTCGAAATAGCCGAGCCTGGAAAAAACCTCCCTATGGCAGCATATACTGTTTATATGCATAAAATAGCCATACTTCTGTCTGATTAAGAAAGCATTACCGCATTCAAAATCATTGCTGTTTATGCTTTTTAGCAATTTTTCCGATTTTGGTACAACTCTTCCGTCCCGTAAGCAAACCGAATATCCGGTTAAGTACATACGGCAATTTCGATACTTTTCTATTAAGTATTTCATGGTTTCCAAGTGATCATGCATCCAGAAATCGTCTGAATCAAGAAAGCAAATGTAATCATGCTTGGCCAGTTGGATACCCGTATTTCGTGCGACGGAAACACCTTGATTAGTCTGCCTAAAGTATGTGATTCTATCATCACATATGTTTTTAACCAGATCACCGGTTCCATCACCGGATCCATCATCTACAACAATTAACTCAAAACCGTCATAACTTTGACCCAGGACACTGTATATGGCTTTTTTTATAAACTTTTCGGCATTAAATGCAGGGATTATAACCGAAAACATAATCTTGCTTTTATCTGAATTTCCTTTCATACTCATTAAAGACAATCCTTTGCTTTTTATTTTGCTTGCCAGAAAAATAAATAAGGTATTTCCCCGTTGCTGCCGCTCATTATTCCTTTATAAAAAATATATCCCAGCAAGAAAACACTGCATAATTTAAAGACCTTGCCATAATTTTTCAAGTTACACAACATGCCGATATAAATAACCTCAAATATATAAAAATATGCTCCAATTCTTCCCGCATATGCGAAAAAGTAGCTTAAAAAAGTAAGAGAAATTCCTAATATATAATAGATTCTGCTGGACTTTACTATGTACCTATAACCATCCAATTTACCTAAGTAATTATTTTGATTACTTTTAAATACAAAAGCCGTGGAAAAGACGAATAATAATTTAAAAGGTAGCATAAATCCGATATTACTGACTCTTGTATTAAAGTAACTGATATATTTATTGACTAAAAGATCAAACAAACCGAAAAACGCGATGATAGACATGAGTAGAATAATGGTAAGGCCCATACGCTTTTTCTTGTCCAGCCTCTTAAAGAATAAAATCTCAATGGGAATAAACAGGAAACATATAACTGAGGAAATATGAAAAGCACTGGCAATCAGTACAAATATCAGGAACTTGAAGTATCTGCCGTTTACTAAATATCTGCTGCCAAAGAAAATAATGGCTATCGCAACAAATTGGCGCAGCACATTCAAAGAAAAGCCATATAAGGTTATGTAATAACATAACACGCACCACGGGAAAGAGGAGTATTCTCTTGCTTCCCACAGTCTGAATATGATTAATGCATGAGCGATAAATGCATACAGAAAAAAGAGAAATCTCTCATCATTCCAAATTTTAAGCAGAAAATAACAAATATGCATAAAGCTCTCTTCGACGCCATAGACTAAATCCATTTGCTTATTTGATATTTTATTGAAAATACTGAAATATGTTTTCGTATCTATCCCAACAGAATTGGCTCTCAATCCGGAAACCAAAGACAATACTATGATTATCAGCCAGGCAAATATTACCTTGTTTGCTTTAGTTGCCAATTCCGCCATAAGAAACGTAAATATTAAAAGACCTGTGTATATGAGAAATGATTGAACATCCATTTTTATTACCTAACCTGATATTGTTTTTTGGCATAATCAATACCACTATGCATTTGATAAAAACCGCGTACCCATCCATAATCAGTATATTTTTTTCGATGTTTCCAGCAATGATACATCGCATTTATTTTGCATAACTTTCTGTTTAAAACACAAAACAGAACTCCTTTATCAAAAAAGTACTTATCATTGTATCCCTGAAACCATGTTGATATCCTGGTATCGTCAATATGCGCAATCGCTTCAGGAACCGCATAAATTTTAAGTTTATAGTCTAGGCAAGACTTGAGAAATAATGTGTCTTCCCCATTACTGTATTTACATCCGCCTCCGAAGAATAAATTAAATGAAATACCGTTCAGTAATACGTTTTCTCTTCTGAAAGCCAGCCGCGCCGCGCCGTACTTTGCGTAATTCCATTGGTAGATCCTCGTTACTTTCTTATTCTTATATCTCTTTCCATTATCATTTATATTAAAGACAATAACAGAAGCTGCCTCGTTTTGTGAAAATGCATTTGATACAATGGCTGGATATCCATCAACAAATCGCATATCATCATCGGCTAAAATGCAAATATCCGCAGTTGCCCTGAATAAGGCATTATTGCGGTTCAAGCCTACTCCGCATTCGTCGAAATTCAACCATTTTATCATATGTCCTTTATACTTAAAAACTTCTATTTCATTTCTGTCGCACTGGTTTCCCACAATTGCGTCTGTTTGAATATTCATCCTGTCAAGCAGCGAATGGTCCTTTTGATTCATAGTAGCTATCAAGACCTGCATAGTCATTCCAAATCGATCCTTTTGTTTCCGAATAAACATTTGCGAATCACGTACGAGTAGGTGGTCACTCATTGTCTGAGTGACCATCCACTCGTACACACGTTTTTGCTGTAAGGAAACCGTTATGATTTGCCTGTGTTATTTTTAAGAATGCTTGTGCGAGTCTGCTTCGGTTCCTTCCGGATTTACTTCTGGCCCTTCCGGATCTGCTTTAGACTCATCCGGATCTGCTCCGGGCTCGTCCTGATCTGCTTCGGATTTGTCCGGGTCTGCTTCGGACTCGTTAATTATCATTTTTCCGTCATCGCCGAACATGTAATACCCTTCCGCAAACAAGCCGTTTGTTCTGCTTACCCAGTACAATCCGGTGGCAAGTTCTCCGTTCGATCTTGCGTAGTAATAGTCATCGCCTATTTTTATTAGGCCCGCAGGTGTCCTTACATCGTTCACATAATAGTAGAGCTTTCCGCCTTCCTCGATTATTCCGTTCCTGAGCACCATCTTTCCGTCATCGGCGAACATGTAATATCCTTCCGCAAGCAAGCCGTTTGTCTTGCTTACCCAGTACAGACCGATAGCAAGCTCCCCGCTCGATCTTGCATAGTAGTAGTCATCGCCAAGCTTTATAAGACCTGCAGGTGTCCTTACATCGTTTACATAGTAATAAAGTTTTCCGCCTTCTTCGATTATTCCGTTTTTAACAATCAGTTCATCCTCCCACATAATCCCGTTCATCTTTGCGAAGGATGCTGCATATGACTCCGGATGAGCATATATTACCAATCTGCCGTAATCACAATCTCGGAAAGAGGTAGGGTCAATTGATGTCACAGTATCAGGTATAACGACACCAATTAAGAAAGGATTTTTTCCAAACGCCAAAGCTCCCATATATTCCAACCCTTCCGGCAATATAACCTTAACCAGATTGGACATCGAGTAAAATGCTCCGGTACCTATGCTTTTCAGTTTGCTTCCCGGTGCGAAAGTTACTTCTTGTGCTCTGAGGTGTGCAAACATGTATCGGCCTATCCTTGTAATTTCAGGTCCTATCTCAACCTTTCTGACAGATGTCAGTTGATTTGCGAAGGGTCTGGTTCCGTGATTATCATAGTTATAAGTCGGACCATAGCCTTCAACCAGGAGGGTGCCGTTCTTGTAGATTACAAATTCAACGTTTTCCCCGCACCATCCTGCAAGAAGCACTTCGTCGTTCAAACAGCCTGCATACACACCGTTTACGAACAGACAGGTCTCCCGGCAAATGATATGCTCGCCGTTGTAGGCTATTCCTCTGTTGTCAAAGTAATACGCTGTAGAGGAAATGTATTGATAACCTGTCAGATACTTACCTCCGGAGAAGTTCATGAGTCCTCCTGTTTCAGAATCATATGCCCATCCGGAATACAGCGTATTGCTTGCATCACACTCATAGCCGCAGACAGAGCAGGTTAAAATATCGCTTAATCTGTCATAACTGTATGTGTGATCACCGTCTTCGCAACGATAAACAGTCTTTTCATACGAATCAATCACTCCGTTATAGGTTCCTGATTCGATTACGTTGATTCTGCAGCTGGTTTTATCTGCCGAAACTGACAGATATACTGAACCATAATCATCAACGATTTTGTCAAAATGGAAATCAGGATTATCAGTGACTGTGTATGATTTTTCACCCGTGGATCCGCAAATGAAGTATACAACGCCATGCTCTTCATTGATTTCTCCGTCCCTGAGGGGTTTTGTTCTCGCATACGAATGGTCATGCCCGGAGAAAACAAAGTCTATTCCAGCCTCTTCCACCGCGTCGGGTACCATAGCGTTGATTTCTGCGTTACCCCCGGATATGTTTGTATAATACGGTGGTTGATGCATAGTTAGTATCTTCCATGCTGCATTGCTGCCTGCCGCATCCCGCTTAAGCCATTCTAGAGCTTCTGCCAGTTCCGCTTTTGTCGACGTGTAGTTGATAACCGCAACATATACTTCACCATATGTTACCGAGTAATACGTTCCGACACCTTCCACGGGCAAGCCGAAAATACTTGCTGCGGCAGCTGCGGTGGCATCTCCGGCATACTCATGATTTCCCAGCACGTGAACCACATCGGTATCAGCCAATGACCCAACTCCGAACAGCTGAACAATATCCATCCAGTCGCCGTAACTGGCGGCATTATCTACGGCGTCGCCCGTTTGGATGCCAAAATCAAATCCTTGTGCATTTATGATTTGCATGAGTTGCGTGATTTCGGTTAGATTTTTTGTTTGGATATCCGCAATCACAAAGAAACTTGTTCCGTCGGTATCACATGTCGTAAAGCTGCGAATTTCGGACCATACGCCATCCGCACCGACGCGATATCGATAGGTGGCACCGGGAGTAAGATTTGTCAATGTAACATTGTTTACTGCAACTATGGAATAACCATCCCTGGTAAAGGTCCTGTTCACAGTCGCAGCTTCAACTTCAATCCAATTCTCACTGTCTCCCGCAGTGTATTGCAGTTTCTGTTGTACGGCTGCCACAGGATTGGATAGCCAGGTTATATTTTTCTGTGTTGAGCCGTCGGCAGACGCATTGTTCATAATCCCAAAAGGAACACCGTTGGCGTCACCTTTCGGAGCATAACTGCACACCTTATATCGGAATGAAAGCCTTCCCGATGCATCTTTTGCATATACGGAATATTCGCCTGCTGTTGTGCTGAAATAGTAGGTAGATAAAACTCCATTTTCATCGGTTGTTCCGATCAATGTTCCATTATCAAGATATATATCGATGCCAGCCGCGGGAACGCCATTTTCCGTAACCTCAATATATCCCGGGAAGCCGAGGATAATTGGGTCCACAGCTATTCGAAAAGCAGCATCTACCGGTAAGGTTCTTACACCTTGGGACCATGTGTGTTTTGAACCACCGACGGCATAACTGCAGGATGCGACGGAATATGAGAACCCATCGCCAAGTTTAAGCGTAGTAGGAACATCAACCGTAACAGTAGCTATTTTAGTGCTGCCGGGCATCGCACCTTCCGTACGTACGGCACTTAACATGAGAGTCTTAGTCAACTTGTTGTACTTATATGTACCCTCGTACCCGTCGGCAAAATCAATTGAATAGTTCGGGAATAGAGCACTTAGCTTTATTCCTATACTACATTGATCCACTGTGTCTGTTGAGGCACTGATATTCAGATTGACCTCTCCACCGAGATTGGCCGAGCTTTCTTCCGGCTCCACGCTGATAGCCGGAATATCAAGGCCGTCGCCCTGAATTAAAAAGGTATAAGTTTCGGATTGCTCATTCCCGGCTTTATCCCGAGTTGATACTGTGATAGTATGCCAGCCATTCTGCAGCACCAGATTGTAAGCATAGATTGATCCATTGGGGTCGATATAAGTGTTGTAATAACTGTCATTGCATATATTGACTCCGTCTATATAAATCCTTGATGTTTCCGCATCGATGCCTGACGTATACTTGTTCTCCACGTCGAAAAAGCTGAACCAGAGTTGATCGATTACATTTGTCGGAATTGTCATTCCATCAAAAAACTCCGTATCCATGCCTTCGATTATAACGCGACGCTGGTTAATTACAGGCTTATCCAAGTCATCTATATTCGTCCCATAAACAAATTGAAGGTTGTCGAAGTAAATTGACCCGGCGGTTTTTGTTCCCATTTTTATTCCGTGAACATACATCAACCTGAAGGTTTTACCGGCTTGCAGTTTATACGGGCCGTTTTTCAGTTGCGTCAAGTCAGCCTCGCAATATTTCCAGCCCTCCCAGTAAATACCCGGTTGTTGATCGCCGGTAACGGCCTTCGGCTCCAATGTGAAGTTTGCCTGTTCAACAACTCCGTTTTTATTAAGAAGATACGCACGCAGCCAAAAACCGGCGGTAGTTCCATCGCCTTCCCATTTTATTCCTGTTCCTTCAGGTGCATAAACCCAAACGCCTATGCCCGTAGGCATTCCGGGCACTTCAACATCCTCGCTGAAACCCAGTTCAGCGCCTTCCGTAACCGCCCCGCAGTTTGTAAAGTCATAATTCAGTTTCATCGCGTAACGGCCCATTCGAACAGGTTCATCGTCATCGATACTTACAATTTCGGCAGACTGTTTTCCTCCCTGCCCGTAATTAGATGTAATAAATTTCGAACCGGGGCCCTGGTCAATGGTATAGTATTCCTTGGCGGGAATCACTTCGCCCGTAACCGGATCAACATAGTCTTCAAAATCAAGGACTACGATTGGTAACATACCGACAACCACATTAATGGTACTGCTTATCGTCTCGTCATAAGCGTATGTTGCCGTGATTGATCCCGAAACGGTTTCGTTGTCGGAAGCCGTAAAAGTACTGCCGCTAAACGACCCAAGCCTTGGATCAGACATGGTCCAAACAATGTCCGATTCTCTGTAATTTATGTCCATGCCCTGGTATTTCACCATTAAATTGAATTTTGTGATTGCTCCGAAATCCAAACTTATTTCATTATTAAAGAAGGAAATGGTATCAGGCACAACAATTTCAATACTGGTTGTTCCAATAACTGCGCCGTCGGATATGAGCTCAACCGTTACCTTTCCGGTTTTCCCCGGATAGCCTGTAAAGAGTCCTGTAGACTCGTCAATACTTCCCATCTCTGAGCTTTCGGCCGCCAACCTCCACTTAATGTTTGCTGGAAGGGGAGCCGACCCGCCGGCGCTGTCAACTCCAACAGCCGTGAACTGAATTTCCGAACCGGGTGTATAAAAATCTCCGTTTGGAGAAAGATTCGCGTGATCAAAAACACCCGAAGGCGTAGCTGTCGATATAACCAGCAGGCTGGTCAGTGTAGGGCGCTCCACCCCGTCGGAAGGACTGTTTTTTATGGTAAGTTCTCCGCTTCCCTCTCTTTCGGAAATGAAGGTAGATGAACCTCCGCCATCGCAATTGAAAGCCGTAACGCAGCCGAGATCAAGCATCATTTGCGCTAGTTCGTACATGGTCATGCCAACAGAGGTTGGCGCTTGCCGTCCGTCAACCACCGCCATAACCAACGTGCCGTCTGCTTTCATTCCGATTGTAGTTCTTGGAGCACGATTAGCATTAGCATGGTCGGGTGTGGGATATAATGACACACCGTTTTTAACTATGTATGAACAAACAGTGATCGCTTGCCACTCATCGCCTTTAAGCGGTGTGCGGCCATCGCGGAATTCTGCTTTTCCATCCTTTGTGACGGCAAGGTAACCATATGATGTGTTTGTGTCATTATAATAGACTTTCCCATTTATGACCAGCACACCTACAGGAATATTGTTTGCCCATGTCAAATATATGTTCGTACCTCCAACGACGTTTACACCCAGCTTTTCCTCTGCGGCTTTGGCCATCTTTGAAAGTCCCTGGGTTCCGTCGCAATAAGGATCCATATCCTTATATGCCGGCAATACCGAAGCATATGGGTTGCTTAGATCCACTTCCATTACATACGCCATATTTTGGTTATTGCCTGTCTCATCGTTCAATACTATTCTTGCTTCGCTTATACCGGGAGCTATTGCATAGTTCTTTTGCGTTATGACCTTATAATAGTCGTTGTCCTTAATTATTATTGAGGGATTCGCAGCAAATGCCGATACCGCAAACACGTTGATCAACAGACACACACAAGTTAACAGCGCTAACAGTTTTCTCATTGACAGTTTCACTTCTTTTACCTTCCTCCTAATGCAATTCTTGCAGTAACGAAACTCGTTTTTCACACCCACTGCAAGTCCAAGTGTGTAAAACCCCGCCCATGGTAATGTTGTTAATCCGGAGACGGATCAAAGAACTAAAAGATCATCGCAATCCTCCCTCTTTTCATAATATTGATTTAAGTTAAGCATAAACTATAGAGTTTAGTTATTTATGGAGTTAAAATTAAGTCCAACATAAATTAGCTCATCACGATGTTTACTGATATCCCTGGCATTAAGAGACAGTAATGTTCTAACATGCTTGCAAATTTTCTTTCTTCGATGCAGTAAAGCATCAGCCAGTCTATATATCCACATAACTGGCAGCAATACAGGCGTCTTAATCAAGAATGGATATATTTGACTCATTGCTGCAAAACAGGGAAAAATAAGCTCAATGAAATGGTGTAAACGAATATTCCACGTTGATTTGCCGGAATATCCATTTTTCACTTTCTCAGATATTTTGTGAGTATAATAATCGCCATATGTACCGCTGTTGAAAACTCTGAGCGTAATGAATTTTGATATTTCATCATAGTCGCTTTTTCTGAACCAGCACTCAAGAGTATTTAAAATATTGTCATAAAACTTCAGCAATTGCAGCTTTTCAAGCTGCTCCTTGATGTAAGCTCTATCCAGGTTGGGGAAGTTTAATCTAAATACATGAAGGTCAATCATTGCTCGAACGCCTATTCCACCATCCCGATAATGTTTTGCAAAGTGAGTAATCAGATATATCAACTCGTCTTCAGGATCAAGCATATACCGATATCTTTCATCCTGCTTTGCTATATGCCATCCATCTCCGTAATAAGCACAATAATCATTGTTATAAGAAGATATCAGCTGTTTATGCAATTCAACCTTATGCTTGTCCCTAATCCATATAAATTCGTAATCATTCTCGGCAATCTCAGTGAATTTCAACCGCCGCATAACCTGACTTATCCTGTTATATTGCTCTACCCGTATCAATATATCCAAGTCACCCATCGTTCGCATTTCCGTGCAAGGATACAGCTGCCTTAATCTCAAACCCTTCAGCGGAAGATAATCAATCTGATTCTCTTCAAACGCCCGAAAAACCTGAATCGCTAAATAATTCTGGCTTTCACATATATAAATTATTTGATATACAGCTTTTTGCATTCTGCTATATATTTCCGAGCTTACACAGTTTTCCACTAATCCGTAGAATAAAAGCGGCAAAATCTGATTATCGACCGCCAATCTATAAGCGTGTTCCATATCAAATAAATCTGATGGTTTCACTTTGGTTCCGGAAAGTGAAGCGTTTATTATATCTAGAAATTCAAATATAAAGCTTTCATGTGCTGATCTTTCCATTTCTACTCATCCTGTCATACGAAAGGACTTACGTACTTTAAAAGAGTTACGCCATTTATCGGAGTTGTTGACACGTCACCTGATGCTTCGCGTGTATATCTCTATTTTTTGCCCGGCCTGCCACTCCAGATATTTTTCATATGAGTTCTCCAAATCGACCTTCATGGCATGCACCTTGCATTGCCGCTCTTTTTCATCCGGAAGGACCATGTAATCGCCGTACAAAGTTGTCAGGAGCTCGTCATAATGCGCCGAAACCGGAAACATGCCGTTTTCGAAACGCATAAGGCATGTCTCGCCGATCCACTCTCGCAAATAAACGCTTTTTGCGTATTTTGACGAAGCCCCGAAAAACGAGTGTACCATTTTACTTCGTGATGATTTTTTCAGGCAAACCAGCGAAAGCAGAGGTTTTCTGGGCAAGTGAGAGCATAAAATCATCGCCAGTTTTTTTATCAGACTGTCGGTCAGATATCCCCGCCTGTAAAGAGATTGGGCGATTACGGCTTTGGATGCAAGGAATTGAAGCTTTCGCACCAGTTTACGATCCGACAGATTATCGCAGGGAAAAATATCTATATATACTCCCTGATGCACCAGTCGGTCCTTCGGATGGTATTTTTCGATGCAAGCCGTATTGTTTTTCCTCAGTTTCGAGAAACAACAGGGCCAGTGCTCGGAAAACTCTTTTTGCAGGAAGTAAATGCCCGCGTCCAGCTCCGAAGGCGCTATCTTCAGAAATTTCTCATATTCCGGGCGCAGCATCAGAATATCAAGGTCGTCGTCCCAGGGAATAAATCCCTCATGCCGCACCGCGCCCAAAGCCGTACCGGCAAACAGCATGTAAGATATATGATGCTTCCGGCAAATGCGGTCTATCTCATGCAGCATGGTAAGAAGCACAAGCTGATGTTCGCGCAGCAAAGAGCTTGCCGGGTCTTTGCTTGTCCGGTTGCTATCCGTGCCGGCAACCTTTGTATCCATGCCGTCGATTCCCATTGCTTTCTTTCTTCCCATTACTTTCCCCTGTCTAATAACCGGTTTAGTCCTAACGATTTTCCTAATCAGCACCTGTATTGGCATCCTCGAAGCCAGTTCTGAAACTTGCAATGATTGCCCGCCTCTATGTTTCGGCTCTTTTGGCCTTAGAGTTTCCCAGGCCTCTGTCAAAAGTCAAAAATCCCGACAGGGATCCGGTCCCGTATGAAACGTGAAAAATAAAGTACAGCCCCGCAAGCTGGAAGAATTCCTTTACTCCGGATGCAACCCTTGCCGAGAAAAAAACGTCGAGGACCAGATAAAGCATAAGCTCGGCTAACAATGGCATCGGTTGATATAAAAGAGAGACAAAACCAAAAAAGATAAGCGATAAAACAAACATCATCGGTATAAAGTGTCTCAGCCGCATGGCCCCCGGTGCAATCCGCATGGTTATTACATTCCATTTCCCGTTTGCAAAAGCCATAGCGCAAATACTCTTTAAAGTTTCACGGCAATAGTAAGCGAACTTAATATCGCTGTGCAGATATATCTTTCCGCCTTTTTTTCTGATACGGTAGTTTATCTCATTGTCCTCGTTGCGGGTTAAGCGTTCGTCGAAGTTACCGTATTTCTCAAACACTTCTCTACGAAAAGCACCGAACGGCACCGTATCGACATATCCGCTTCCGCCCCCTGTCCTAAAACACGAGTTGCCGACGCCGAATCTGGTCGATAACATCTTCGCGATCGTGCATCCAAACTCCGTCAGGGCTTTCGTCTCCGCAACGCCCCCGACATTTTCCGCATCGGTCGTATCCAGGTAATAAACACATTTTGATATGTAATCCGGCGCATACTCCGCATGGGCGTCAAGCCTGATTATGTATTTGCCGCGAGCTTTGGATATCCCGATATTCATGGCGCAGGGGACTGTTCTATTGGGATTCTCGTATATGCTGATCAAATCAGGATACCGCTCTGCATATCCGCTTATTATCTCAACCGTCCTGTCGGCCGACATTCCGTCCACGAATATCCATTCCATGGCTTCCTTCGGATAATCCTGCAACAGCAAAGACTGAATGCATCTGTCGATATACTTTTCCTCGTTGTAAACCGGCATTACAACCGACACTGCAACTTCCTTACCCGATTCAGACATTGAGTATCCGCCTTTCCCGTTCCATTTCCTTTTCCCGTTCCCGTTCTGTGTATTCCGCTCCATAATCCTTACCGAAAACTGCGAAGAGCGTCATAAACATCAGCCTGATATCCCCCCAAAAACTGAACTCCATAATGCCCTTGAGATTCCATTTCATTTTGCCGGGGAGAATTTTTTCCACATAAATCTCATCTGCTTTTCGGGTGTCGGCAAGAAGTCTGCATTCATCCTTGTAATAGATGCAGGCCATGTTCGTCACTCCTGCCGGCAGCAGCAGCGTGGCCATCATTTCCGGAGTATAACGATCTATGTACTTCGGCACTTCGGGGCGAACCCCGACAAATGTCATCGTGCCGCGCAATACGTCTATCAGCTGTGGTATCTCGTCCAGCCTGAACCTGCGGATCATCCTGCCGACCCGCGTCACTCTGGCATCTCCGTCGGTTGTCAGCTGCCCTCCGAGTTTTTCCGCGCCGGTTACCATCGTCCTGAATTTAAATATCCTGAACCGCTTACCGTACCGGGTAACGCGAACCTGCCGGTAGAACACGGGTCCCGGAGAATCAAGCTTAATGGCAACGGCAAGTAACATAAAAACAGGTGAAAGAATAACAAGCAGCAGAAAGCCGACGAATATGTCAAACACACGTTTAAATAACAGGGATAATTTCTTGCGCTTCAGCGCTTCGTAATACGGTCTTACTTCTTCAACCTGCATTTCGGCAGGCAGCTCTTCCCATTTCTTCATGTTCACCACTATATGTACTGCTTAACAACAGAGGTATAGCATTCAATCACATATTCAACGTCTTCGTCATTTAAAAGCGTGTGATTCGGCAGGCTGATTTCATTGACATAACGGTTGTAGCTGTTCGGATAATCCTCAATGCTAAAACCAAGCGACTTATATGCAGTGTGCATCGGCAGCGGTTTATAGTGAACATTGCACGCTATGCCCTTCTCGGCCATCTTTAAGATGATTTCTCGCCTCTCATTATCCGAAACTTCCGGAACTCGTGTCATATAGAGATGACCGGTCGACGTATACCGGTCCGTATAATGGGGCATTACCTCGATCCCCATCGGTTTGAACGCGGCGTCATACTTCTCGTTGATTTTCCTTCTCTTCGTCAGCAACCCTTCATACCTGTCCAATTGTCTCAGGCCGATTGCCGCAGCTATATCGGTCATGTTGTACTTGTACCACGTTCCGACGATATCGTATTCCCAGGCTCCCGGCCGGCTCTTGGCGAGAGCATCCTTTGACTGGCCGTGCAGCGATAAAAGCTGCAGCTGGCGATAGATGTCGTCATCGGAAACACCGGGGATGCTCCTCCAGGTCAGCGCGCCGCCCTCGGCCGTAGTGAAATTCTTCACAGCGTGAAAAGAGAAGGCGGAAAAATCTGCGACGGAACCGATCATCCTGCCGTTCCACACGGATCCGAACGCGTGAGCCGTATCGGCGCAAACCGCAATTCGCCCCATTGCCTCCTGAATCATGCTGCCCGGCCTGAACAGTCCCCTTTTCTCCTCAACTATGGCGTAAAGCCTGTCATAGTCGCAGGGAACACCGCCAAGGTCGATGGGAATAATGGCTTTTGTTTTGTCGGTTATCGCTTTTTCCACCGAATCGTAATCTATTAAAAAGCTGTCGGGCCGACAGTCCGCAAGAACGATTCTTGCGCCGACGTGGTTAATAACAGCGGCAGTTGATGTGTATGTATACGCGCAGGTGATGACTTCGTCGCCGGGTCCTATTCCCAGCAGCCTTAAGGCCAGCTCGGCACAGGCGGTTTGCGAATTCAGGCAGACGCATCTCGAAGTGCCGATCCACGAAGCTATTCTCCTTTCGAGTTCCTTTGTTCTGGGACCGGTGGTAATCCATCCTGAGCGCAGCGCATCCACGACCTCTTGTATTTCAAGCTCCGTTATGTCGGGAGGACTGAACTGAACATCCCGAATAGCCATAATTTCTCCCCTTGTAAGCCATATCCGCTTGTCCGGCTAAAAATCGTTTTCCGCCGCAAAAATACATATGAAAATGTCGGACAATTGCGTTTGTCCAATTATACTATTCCGCAAAGCGATTTTACGGTCGAAAGCTGACGGTAGAATAAGACACGATCCGCTGCAATTCGTCTTCTTCGGACAAAACAAGCCCTCCGGGAATATCGCGAACCTTCCGGAGGGCATTTTTACTGCGAATTTTATATCACTAAAATATGAACGATATCGAAGTTTGCGGAAAGATTTTGAAAATCGAAGGTTATTCGTATACCGCCATGCGGTACGATGTTAATCGGAGCTTAAGCGAACAGGAGCCGATGGAGAATAGCAAGCATCTTAGAGGCCTGTTCGCGTGTCGTCAACTCTTTGGGGGCATATCTGAATGTACCGTCCGGATTTTCAATTCCTCCGATAATGCCGGCTTTCTGTAAAGCCGCGATCGCTTCCGTCGCATACGGGGCAATTTCCTCTTCGTCAGTGAATGAAACGGCTTCCGCAGTTTCCGGCAGCTCAAGCCCCAAAACGGTCATGCAGCGATATATCATGGCGGCAATTTCCTGCCGGGTGATCATGTCGTCGGGTTTGAAAGTGCCTTCTCCCTTGCCGGTTGTCACGCCGTTCCGGAACGCCCATTCAATGAAAGGAACATACCAGCTTTCTGCTTTCACATCCGCGAAGCTGGAACCAGTATATGCGGCAACATCCGCTCCCACGGTGGAAGCGAGCATTTTTACAAACTCGGCTCTTGTGATGTTCCTCTTCGGAGCGAACCTGTTGCCGCCGACTCCTCCGACAATGTTCAGATTTGCTAGATAATAGATATATTCCGCGGACCATCCGTTCAAATCCACGTCGTCGAACCTAATGGTCTCGCTTACCAGTGCGTAAACCGACAGATGGTTTACCGTAACGATAAATCCTCCTCTTTCCGCATCGTACGTTGCCGTCAGTTTGGTAGCCGTCCCGTTGTCATCAATGTGATATACCGAGATGCCGCCTATGTCTTCCCCTTTATCCGGCACATAAGGAAGAAAAATCGTCAGAGTCCCTTCGCCGAAATGACTGATCTTGTTTTCTCCTGCAAATGCGTTGATATCGAAAGCCCTCTTTACGCTGCCGTTTTGAATCGTAAAATTCCCGCCGGCAGTGACTTCGTTCACTTCTATGGTCAACGGCCCTTCCGTTCCGATGGCTCCGATGGCCGCGTCGTCAAACTCAACCGACAATACCTGGCCGTTGTCCACTTCCGCGTTAACGGTAAGTTTCCCGGCTTTTTTAAGCTCATCCGCCGTTATCTGCGCTCTTCCGTCCTTCGCTTCCTTTTTTACTTCTTCCTTTTGCGCTTCGGGTGTTCCTCCGCCCCCTGCCGGAGGTGCGGCGCCGTTATCCGGACCTTTCGGCTTTTCCTGTTCTACCTGGAACGGATCCGATGAAATTGTACCGGTATAACCGCTCGCGCTTTTTGGGGAAACCTTTACTGAAAGCTTGCACCCGTAATCCGAAGTGCCGATCGTGTACGTCGCCTCCGTTGCTCCGGTCACCGCCGCGCCGTTTCTGTACCATTGGAACGTAAGGCTCCCGGATTCAACCGGAAATCCAAGGAGATTTGCGCTCAGCGTTGCTCCCGATCTTTCAATCTCAACTTTAACAATAATACCAATCTGATATCTCGATCTTCTGCCGTCGACCTTGCTGATAAGGTCTACTGAGACTTTATCTCCCGGCTTTCCGGCAACGATCCATGTAACGTCGGTCGCACCGGCGACTTCCGTATTATTAAGAATCCATTTTAAGTTTACGTCATTTTTAAGGTCCTCGATCGACAAGCCCTCGATTACCACTTCCAGCTTTTGCCCTGCAAAAAGAAGATCGCTGAAGCTTCCCAGCGTCTGGTCAACGACATTTCCCAGGGCGATTCTACGTACGGCGCCCGGGGAAACACCCAAAAAGCCGGTATGGTTAATGTCATTTATGTAGCTATATTCTTTTGCGTAAGCCGCTGTCATAAATGCTGGCAGCATCAGAATTACAAGGGCAGCCCAAAAAAACCTTTTGAATTTCCCTATTTTCATAACGTCATTCTCCTTCTTTTAACTTTTTCGAGCAGCTTATTCCAAACTTTTGGCGGATTTATATCTTTGCAAATTATACTGTCATTAATTTGCGAAACAAAGATATTTTAGGCGTATATATATGTTTTTTTCATACTTTTTTATGTTTTTTTCGATCACTGTCGACACATGCCGGGCAATAAATCGCCGCGGAATACCCAAAAGAAGGGGTTATCTCACTAAGAACTTACTGTTCATATCGAGGCAGTCTTCTTTTTCGATGCGTGTTCTGGGCTTCTTCCACTGCTTCCAAATGTACATTCGGAAACGTCGCCGCAGCCATCCATCCCATTTCTCCATCGTGCTCTTCATGCTGGCGATTCGTACTTGTATCTCCCTTGTTGGCCTTCACACGCTTGTAGGCCCTGTTCAGATTGTCCCTGTCCAGTATCCTTTCAAGCAGCTCTGCCCCGTCCGTTTCTCCGGCTTCCCGATTGCCAATGCTCCGCGCTCCTGCATACTCTTCACGTTCCGCGTTATCCCTTTGCAGGCAGCCCTTGTCTCCAAAGTATTCTGCTTTCATCACATTGTCCTTCCTTCTTCCGTTCTTCGGACTAACGATTGTTCGGCCCTTCCTATTTTCTCATGGTACTACCCTTCCCGCTACCGGGTGGGTTCGGGACTTTCACCCTCTAGAACGTGCGCTCACCGGGCGCACCAAAAGAGCGTGTCTCTATGGATTTCTAAATCCATAGAGACACGCTCTTCTCAATAGCTTAAAAATGGAATGGAGTAAAGCAGGAAAATCGGCTTATTATCGCCCTTCACGTTTATGCCTGCGCAGCATGTCCCAAACCAAAGCGCAGGCGCTAGGTGCAACTACATGCGGCATTCCCTCTACGCAGATAACGCGCATACCCAAGTCTCCCGATTGTCTCTTGAAATCAATAACGGCATGCCGGAAACCGCAAATGGTCTCTATCCGGGCATCGCCGCCGGGAACGGCGCACATTCTGCGTGCTGGATTCTCGTCCTCCGCGGACTTGTAGCATTCCGTCAGGTTTATGTCCTCACAGCCGGACGCATACAGGCATCTCCTGAAAAGCATGTACTTTTCGTCGGGTATGCCCGGCTGTTCGTCTTTGCCCATAATGCCCATGAACTTATCGCATTTACGGTTCAATGGAAATATCTTCAGGAATTCATTTAAGCCTGCGTATATGCACACCGGCAAACCCTTTCTGCGAATCTCAACGAGCTGTTCGTCCGAGATAAGCGTAGGCCAGCTCATCATATGCGAACCGTTTGGAGCATAAGCCGCGAAACGGTCCACATTGGTCAGCGCGGTATAACGCGCCCATGCCGCTCCGCCGGAAAATCCGATAATGTACATCCTCGATTTGTCTATCGGCAGAACTTCTTCCGCTTCATCGCACGCGCGGATCGTATTCGGAGTTTCGGCGTTGGCCGGCAGAATAAACACGGCCCTGTCCCGCTTTATTATTTCATGTATATATCCGCTCGTTTCCATACCCGATGCAAGCCCTTGAGCCTGGCCGCCGTGAATCAGCACAACAGTCGGAAAAAGTTCGCCCGGCCGTGCGTCTTTCGGCACTAACGACACCCAATCATGAGCAGGATCGTTGGCCTTATGGTATTCCCGCTTATATCCGCGGGCGTTCCAGTATGCATCTGCAGCCGGATTTTCGTCGCTGTCGGTTACGGGGTATCCCGTTATCAGGTCGGCTACCGCTCTGCCCATTTCGCTTTTAATAAATGCGTCCACATTAAACTCCGAATCGCCCATACGCCTAAGATGATCCCGCTGGGTAACGCTGCGCGGCTGTTGCTGCAGTTCGGCGCGGGCCGGCGGGTATAATTCAATATACGGCGAGTCCCAGTAATATTCACTTTCATAATTGTATTTTTTATTCACATCTCAGCCTCCCAAAGGAAAACTTAATATTAAAAAGTCACCTTGTCAAACCCGTCAAAATCTATAGCTTGTTTGATCAGCTCCGCTACGGAAGACGGAACAAGCCACCGCTCCTTCATTAGCTCTATCGCTCTGTCGGTGACCATCTTGACATAGTTTTCCTTTGTGCCATAGAGTTTAATGAGCTTTTCACGCGAAAACGGTATTACCGTGCCATCGTCGACATAAGTGGCTACCGGCACGTCGACGTATGTGTTGCGAACGCCGCCAAGCTGGTTTCCATGCTCGTCAAAAAGGAACTGGGTATCGGGCTTGGGTGCGTTATCAATCGCAATATAGTCCGCTATTGGCGCCGGAATTCCTTTTTCGACCCATTCCTTGAGGTTGTGGGTACAGCTTACCATCGCGTGCTTCATCGCAAGGTTTTCCATTTTGACACGTTCCCGCGGCCAGTTTATCTGGAACGGAAGTCGTCCGGCTTTGATATAATCCTCGTATCGTGACGCCACCTGCACATCGTGCCGATACGCAAAACGAAGAGAGGTCCCCGCCACCTCATACCAGCGCATCTGGCCTTCAGGCAAATCCATGTTGCGGCAGCGCCATGTGCATGCCCAGAACGGGTGCGGATAAACGCCGCGGAGGTCGCCGGCGGTTTTCAGCTTAATGAACGGGACGTCTATAGGCAGCATGTTGCGCGGGTCCTCATTGGCCCAGAAGTCATCGTCACGATTCAACGAGCCGCCGGGCGTCATCTGGTATTGGATAAATCCGTCGAATATGGATTTCCCGTTTTTGTCACGCAGAAATTTATTGAAGACATTCGCATATGTGATCTGGAATTCAAGTCCGGTCATATATACGTACCTGACATTATACCCGTGCGTCGGACTTCCCTCTTTGCATTCGCGCAAACCGATCCCCAGCTGGGCGCACACGTCGTACATCAATCCCTTTTCAAAGGTATCGTCGGTAAGGCGTCCGCCCGGATCAATATGGGGAATCCGCAGCTCCTTCGGAACAGGGTTGTCGAAATTCAGCCTTCCGTACCGCTCCGGGTCAAAGGTTCGCATAGCTATAAAGCTGCTGTCGGAACATGAAAGGCCTACCCATATGTCGCCCGATTCAAGCATGTACTCAAAGGTGAGGCCCCAACCCGCTCCAGGCATGTCTATAAACTCGGTGCCGTTCATCGGCTCAAGGAACACGTGCCCGCTGAACTTTGCCGGGTCTGCCGGTTTGCGCACGAGAATGCGGGTGCAGTAATCATTGTCCGGATAGGCTATCATCACGGTCTGTCCGTCTTCGCCCCACGTATATACATTGCTTTTTCCACTGATAAGATACTCTTCTTCGATATACCCATAAGCGCCGAGATCTATCGGGTCGACCTGAAAATACGCGCTGCTGAGCGGACGATGCGCTTCATCTATCTCGAGCTTCTCAAAGGCAGGTCCGGAAACCGCCCTTTTTTCCAATTTGTAAATTCCCTTAAGCATTGCTACTCTCCTTTACGGTTCTTTGCTTAACTTCTCAAGGTGCCGCTTTTGCGGCCGCCGGCTTGCGCCGGCGGCCAGTAAAAATTCATCTCCAGTCAACAATAAGCTCTCCTGTTTTTGCATCTCTGCGGAACATCTTGAAAAACTCCCAGGCGTCCGCCGCGCTGCACGGGAACACGTCGTGACAGTTGTTCTCGGTGGCTATGAAGCGAATATACGGGACTCCGTCCTCACCCAACACCTCGCCGACGTAACTGTTCACTCCAAGCTGATTGACAATGCGGCTGTTTTGGACAGGCAGACCTATGCTGCGTTCGACTGGATCCTCGGAATTGTATGCTGCTTCCACATCCACCGCATAGTTGTACGGTTTTAGGTGATTTACGATGTACCACATGTCAACGCCGCGCAGATTATGCATGTTTCCGCCAAAATCGTGATATCTCGTGGAAATCGGGAATATGGGGTTTGACATGTTCTCGTTAAGGCCGCCGGCGATAATCACGGGCAAACGGTACTTCGACACTTCCTCGATAAGCCGGGGAGTGCTGGTGTCTCGCGCCTCGCAATACTTGTCCGGGTATAATACCATCGGGTCTCCCGGTAAATTGTAGTGGTAGCAGATATTGAGGGAATTCACCGCCGCCACCCGTTTTGCATGACAAAGTGCAAGCCATGAAGCCATTATTCCGCCATAGGAGCATCCTGAGAAATAAATGCGTTCCGCATCGACATCATAGTCTTTTATCGCCGTATCTATCAGCGAAGAAATACTCTCAGGGTCATGGGTTCCCGCGCAGAACACCGCAAAATCGTCCGGACCGTCCGCGGCGAGATCCACAAAACCGTGATTTTCCATTTCGAAGAGCCCGAGATTTATCTGGATGACAAGCGGCAGCTTTCCTACGGAACGGCGTTTGATCGGTACGTACGACGACCAATCTCCGCGTACTCCGTCGTTGTAGTGCACCTTTTTTTCTATACCGCGGTTCTTCCAATGCTCAATGACTTCCGGTTCATGCCCGTACCGATGGGTAAGCGTAAGCTTTATCTGCTTCATGCGCGCTTCACCCACAGGGGAATCAATATATCGGATGAGGTCGAACTTAACGTTTCCCTCCCTCACCATATGATAGCCGTAACTCCTCAGAACATCGGTGACCGGGTCGCGCGGCTCGTCCCAGAATTCGGGTCTCGCTGCAAACCATAATTCACGTCCGTCATAATCGCGTCTCATTTATCTTCCAGCCTTTCCTGCAAGGTACCTGTCATAAGAAGCCTGTTTTATCTCAATGGCACGGTCAAGCTTAATGTTTTTTCAGGGTTTGGATATAATCGTCCCACTTTTCGAGCGGCTTGTCGCCCAGTATGAATGATACGATGCTTTCCGCGACAAAAGTCTCTACGTCGGTCATAATCGCGCTGAACTCCGAGTTCTCCTCGTCAGTCATGTTCAAGGTTGCCGGAAGCTCGTAAGCGTTATCCGTATTTCTGAACATTATAGAGCTTGCCCACCGGTTCTTGTCCGAGTATTTGTTTTTAAGAGAGAGGTCGCGGGTAGTGACTATGAATAAAAATGCCTCCATTGTCTCTTCAAGCATCGATGTCTCGGTGTAATGGAACATATAGTCCGTATAATCCGGCTCGCCGTTGACAACGTTATATGTAACGCCCTCGACGCCATAGTTGCATAGCGTAATGCCCTCATCGCTGTACAAGTAGTCTATGAGACGGCAGGCAATCTCGACATTTTCGCAGGCGGTTGTAATCGATGTCGGATCGCTCATGCGGGTCAACGCGGTATGAAGGTGAATGGTTTGGTCCTTTGTAAGGCGCGGGTCGGGAGCAGGTTCGATGAAGAAGTCGGGTCCCATCCATGCGGCGGCAGTATCGCCAATAAAGTAGCTGGTCATCCAGGAGACAACCACATCGCCCGCGCTTACGGCCGTCCAGGCATCGGTGGAATAAAAGTCCCTGTATGCATAGCCTTTATTTATCCATTTATTCATTAACTTTACAAACTCGTAATATCCGTCTTCCGCCGGCCCGTACTTGACGACGCCGTCCACCTGATAAAAGCTGTGATCCACGTCAAAGGCGCTGTTGAAAATCTCGCTCGGGTTTAGTCCGTTATGAGTGATAAGATAGGGAGTCTCATAACCGTTCTCTATAAGCACATCGAAGAATTCTTCCCACTCTTCAATCGTTTCCGGAGTTTCTGTAAGACCGCAAGACGCGGCGATATCACGGCGATATGCCACTCCGGAACAGTCGGGAGTATAGTAGCCGGCAGGGTCCGCATACTTATAAAATGCCCATATGTTCCCCGTATCCGTAAGGGTTTCTACATACGCATCATAATCCGATTCCAGCAACGCTTTGTAATTGGGCATATAATCATCAATAAGCTCGTTTAGGCGCAGATAATATCCGTCGGTTATCGCACGATCACCTGTTACGTATGCGGTCATGTCGACAAAACGGTGCGTAATGATGTCCGTCATTTCATCGCTGACGAGCATAAGGTTGTACTTTTCCTCGCGGAAGTCCACATAACAGTTATACCACGATATCCTGACGTTTGTCCGGCGCTCAAGCTCCTGAATTGTCGGAGAAGCGCTGTAATCCTCGATCCAGGTCAGCGGTGTGGATCCCAGCGGGTAAAACCAGCTCAGCTCCACCGGTTCCTCGCAGAGCATGGGGTATTCCAGTCCCGCAGGCGTTGCTTCCGCCTGATCCGCATCGCTGACCGCGGGCTCGTCCGGTGCCTCTGTTCCGGAAACCACCGGAGTAGTTTCAGGTTTGTCCGCGCAGCCCGCAAGCAATCCTGCAATAAGCAGCGCGGTCATAATGATGCATAAGATTTTCCTTGCGTCCATTTTGATTTCCCTTCCTTATCCATACTGAATTTATCGCAATGCAGAAGGCTCTCTGTCAGGGTGCGGCACGGCGAAAGCTCCCTCCCCTGATTCTGTTTCGCTCCGCATGTTAAGACTATACCTGGCAATCCGAAATTGCTTTGTCTACACGCTCGTGTTCGCATCCAAAAGAACGTTACATTAACGATAACATTTTTTAATGTGTTTGTCAACTAATTTGCTTTAACGGAATTGCAAAATTTATGTTAATAATATTATAAACCTTCCTTTTTATTTACGACGTTTTTATAAAAAATTAAGTATTAATTGTATAATTTTAACATCTAGGACTAAAATGTTAAAGGTTTTTCTTAATTTAATTTTATCGATAATGTACCCAATATTTATTAGGATAACAGTCTGCTATTCGGGAAAATTCAAAGCGCAGGAGGGTATATTCACCTTTTTTTTGCTTTGCAGCATTCTACTTTTTTATAATCAACAGGTATGTATTAAGAACTTCCAATTATTGACTTTATTCATTCTATACATTACAATAGCAATATCGATGTTCTGCACTACACACAGATATGTGGGATGGAGGATGTTTTTATGGCAATAACATTGAAAGACATTGCGCATGAATTGGATCTTTCTATAAATACAGTATCCCGTGCGCTTCGGGATATGCCCGATATAAGTCCGAGCACCAAAAAGCTTGTCCGCGACACCGCGTCGCGCCTTGGTTACCGCAAAAACCTTGCCGCAAGCCGTCTGCGAACCAACCGTTCATATTGCATCGGCCTTGTCGTGCCGGACATTACAAATCCGTCGTTCAATTACGTTATCAGAGGCGTGGAATCGGTCACACGGGCCGAAGGCTACACTATTATGCTGGGAAATACAAACGAAGACGCTTCGGATGAGGAAGCGGTAATTTCCTCTTTTCTCGTGCAGGGAGTAGACGGCATGATTATAGTTCCAACAATGCGGAACGAAAAAGTCCTTTCGATAATAGAAAGCGCGGGCATGCCTTACCTGCTGGCACTGCGCAAATTCCCTTCCATTCAGAAGGAGATAGTACGCACAGACGATCTGCGCGGCTCCTATAACCTTGCGGAATATTTATATAAACTCGGACACCGAAAATTTTTATATGTTGCCGAGCCGTGGGTCATCTCTTCCACTCACGAAAGGTATAACGGTTTTCTTTCCTGCCTCAGAAGTTACGGCCTTGGCGAGGATTCTCTGGAGCTTCTCGAATCGGATTCAAAATCTTCAGAGGTTGTTTTTACCGAATGGCTTGACAGCCTGCCGGACGGCAAGCTTCCGGTTACGGCGATTTTCGCATTCTGCGATAAACTCGCAAGCCGTATCATATACATCCTTAAAAACCGAGGCTATCGTGTTCCCGAAGACGTTTCTGTCGTGGGTTATGACAATAACGAGTATGCCGCACTTATAGATCCTCCTCTTACCACCGTCGACAGTCATCTTTTCGAAATAGGACGCATTTCCGCCAACCGTCTTTTGGAAATTATACAATATTCCAAAGATCCCGCAGTGACCACCACCCGCGAAACAATCATTATTCCGGAACTGGCTATCAGAAACTCGGCCATTCCTCCCAAGAAGTAATATGTTTTATCCGCTCCGAACATATTGTAAAGCAAAAGAAAATCTCTTTGATGATTTTACCATCCAAAGAGATTTTCTTTTACTTTCCTTTTATTTGACAGATTGTCTTGTTTTGAAAGGCCAAACCGGGCTTCTGTTACCCGTTCCGCTCTTATATTATGGTTCGGTTGATTTTATCTTAATCACAAGCTGATTTCATTTGCGGCGAAAAGGGTTAGGAGAGCGGCGGCAGACTTAACGTCCTGTTCGCTGCACATTTCCTGCGGGGTGTGAACATAGCGGGTCGGAATGGAGATTGCGGCGGAGTGGGCTCCCCGTTTGGTGAGTTGAATTGCGCCCGCGTCGGTGCCGCCCTGTTCAAGGACTTCAAACTGATAAGGAATATCGTTTTGCTTTGCCGTATTCTCAAAGGCCTTAACCATTGCGGGCGAGCATACAAGCGAACCGTCCATGATCTTGATGGCGGCGCCTTTGCCAAGGGCACAGTCCATATGGGACTTCGGCTCGGGTGTGTCGCCTGTGCCGGTTACATCCACGGCAATCCCGATATCCGGTTCGATTTGGAATGCAGCGGTCCTTGCTCCGCGAAGTCCGAGCTCTTCCTGTGCGGAGAAGACGAAATACAGGTCGTTTTTTGTCTCCTTGATCGATTGGAGAGCCATAAGGAGAACTACGCATGCGATGCGGTCGTCAAGATACGGGGATACGATTGTGTCTCCCGCCCTGTAGGTTTCGGTTGCATAAACGGCAGTATCGGAGACTTTGACATACCGCTGCGCCTCTTCCCTGGATTTCGCGCCGATATCGATGTAAAGGTGGTGAAGCTTGAGATCCTTAAGCTCGGCTTTGCCGTCCTTGGAAATTACTCCGCGGGTGCCGTCCGCGAATTTTACGGGGACGTTGAGAAGCACTGCGGGAGTGAGGCCTCCGATGTTTGAGAAGCGGAGGAATCCTTTATCGTCTATATGGGTTACGATCATGCCGATGGAATCCATGTGGGCGGAGATCATTATCTTTTTCCCGCCTTCTGCTCCTTTGCGGCGTATTATAAGATTTCCCAGAGTGTCTCTCGTTATTTCGTCGGCATAGGGAGCGGCAATGTCGGCAATGGCTTCGGCGACAGCTGTTTCGCTTCCGGACGGGGAGTGAATCGCCGCAAGCTTTTTTATCGTTTCAAACAGGTCAAGCATTTTTTATACCTCCGCAAGCTTTTAAAAATTCGGACGCCAGGTTGTATATCGCTTCAAAGTCTTTTATAGAGGCGACGCAGGACGGGGAATGTATATATCTGACAGCGGCCGAGATCGCCCCGACTTTTACTCCGGCGAGCGTGCGCTGTACGGTGCCGGCGTCGGTGCCGCCCGATACGTATTCTTTGTTCTGCCACATGATGCCGTTGTCCTCAGCGACCTTCACAAGCAGACTGTGGACGCCTCTGTCGTATATCGCTGAATTGTCCATGAAGGGCAGAACCGCTCCCTTTCCGGGAGAACAGACCTTGCGGTGCGGTTCCGTACCCGGCATATCGCCGGCTGTGGTGCCCTCGAGGATAATCGCGATGCCGGGGCCGACGGCGAATGCCGCGGGACCGGAGCCTCGGGTGCCGACCTCCTCCTGTACGGTGAAGGCATACCAGGCGTCAATATCCGGCCCCTGTTCTATAAGCCGGATCATAACGGCGCAGCCGATACGGTCGTCGATGGCGCGGGCTTTGAGGAAACCGTCGCCGAACTCAACAGGGTCGGAATCGAAGATCGCGTAATCGCCGATCTCGATGACTTTTTGTGCGTCTTCCTTATCCTTTGCTCCTATGTCGATATACATATCGGTGATTTTGGGAACCGACTTGCGTTCCTCCTTACCCACAAGGTGGACGGCCTTTATGCCGATTACACCGGGAACGTGCTTTTCGCCGATGAGGACGCGTTTGCCTATAATTACCCGGGTATCGATGCCCCCGACCGTTCCGAAACGCAGATAGCCTTCGTCGGTGATGCTTTTTATTATGAGTCCCACCTCGTCCATGTGGGCGGCGAACATTATCCTCTCAACGGGCTTTATGCCGCCCTTTTTATGGACTATTAGGTTTCCCATGACGTCCTCATATATCTCGTCCGCGTAAGGCGCGACTCTTTTCCTGATATAGTCACGGACCTGATCTTCAAAGCTTGATACGCCGTCCAGCATGCAGAGTTTTTTTACAAGCTCAAGCATCAGATGGCACCTCCTTCGGAGACATATTCGGAAGCTTCGGGCTCCGCATCAAATTCTTTATGCAGATTGAGAGCCAGTTCGGCCAGGAGCTTTGCCGCCGACTCGAAATCCTCGAGATTTATGGTCTCGGCCGCCGTGTGCATGTATCGAAGCGGGAGAGAAACGACGACGGTCGCGACGCCCTTTTGCACGACCTGCATCGGCCAGGCGTCAGTCCCGGTGTTCCCTTCCATGACCTCGGGCTGCCAGTTTATTTCGTTTGCCTTTGCGAGCTTTATGAGTGTCTTCGCGAGCCTGCGGTTGGTGTTCGGCCCGAGGGATATGGGCACGCCGCCGCCCCGCTTGAAGGTGCGGTCCTTGGGAGCGTCAGGCGTCTGTCCGTGCGTTACATCCACGGCCACGGCAAAGTCGGGCATCATTGCGTACGCGCCGACACCTGCTCCCCTTGCTCCCAGCTCCTCCTGAGAGCTTCCCTGGATAATCAGCTCAACTTCGAGCTCCTTATCCTTTAAAAGCTCCAGAGTGCGTAAGAGTATCGCAAAGCAGGCGCGGTCGTCCATCGCCTTGCCGGAGAAATACGGCTCCCTTAGCATAAGCGCTTTTTCCCTGAACACGACCGGGGTGCCGATTTTTACGAGCTTTTCGGCTTCTTCCTGCGTAAGACCGATGTCGATGCTCAGCTTGTCGACGGGCAGAGGAACTTCCATCTCCTCCTTTGTCTGCAGGTGCGGGGGCAGCGCGCCTATGACTCCGAAAATGGGCGGATCGGTGAGCACCGTCACCTCCCTCGCCGGGAGCACGCGCTCGTCTATCCCGCCTACGGTGCGGAACCTGAGAAACCCGTCCTCAATTTTTGTGACCATGAAGCCTATTTCGTCCAGATGAGCGGAAAGGAGCAGCTTTTTGGCATCCTGCCTTTTTGACCGCCTGATTCCGATAACGTTGTTCAGCCTGTCGATCCTCACCTCGTCCGCAAAGGGGCGCATGAGCTCGGCCGCGTGTTCGGCCACATTGTGTTCGAAGCCCGAAGGACCGGACATGCCGCTGAGCTCCGAAAGGGTTTTTACAATATCCAGTTCAACCAAATTATCACATCCTGAATGCTTATTTGACTAGGTCAAGTCGTTTACAAGCGCCTTGAATTTGTTTCCGCGTTCCTCAAAGTTTCTGAACATGTCGAAGGAGGCGCTTGCGGGGGAGAAAAATACGATATCGCCTTCACGGGCTTCGGCTCGTGCGGTTGCGACGGCTTCTTCCAGCGAATCCGCTTCGAAAATGGGTGGGATGTCCGCAGCACCTTCTTCCTTCAGCTTCTCGACCGCGGTCCGAATCTTATCCTTCGTGGCTCCCATCAGGATCAGAGTCTTGACATGATCCGGTATGACCTCGGCGAGCGGTTCATATGGTATGTGCTTGTCGTAACCGCCGGCTATAAGGATTACCTTCTGCGGGAATGCCAGGAGCCCGGCAATGGTTCGGGTCGGGGACGAGGCGATGGAATCGTTGTAATATCTGACTCGGTTCAGCTCGCGTACAAGCTCCGTGCGGTGCTCGACTCCCGTGAATGTCCGCGCCACCTCGGCGACGGCCTCTCCGGGCGCCAGACCGCAGACGGCGGCGATGGCCGCCATATAGTTTTCTACGTTATGCATACCTATTAGGAGGATATCGGATACCTTCAACAATTCTTCCGTTTTGCCGTTTGACTTCAGCAGGACAGAATCTCCGTTAAGATAGACCGCATGCCCGACGGAACTGTCTTTACCAGTGGTGCATGGCAGTGTGTCGGGATGCTTTGTGAAGATACGTACTGTGCCGTTTGCATATGGGACATATCCGCGTGTTACATCGTTGTCATAATTCAGAACAACCACGCCGGACCTTGACTGGTATCTGAATATATTCTTTTTGGCCTCAACATACTCTTCCATGTCCTTATGGATGTCCAGATGGTTCGGCGCGACGTTAGTTACGACCGCAATGTCGGGGCTTTTTGTAAGAGTCATCAGCTGGAAGGACGAGAGTTCAAGGACCGCGATGTCTTCGGGTCTCATCTCCGGGACACGGTCGAGCAGCGGTGTGCCTATGTTTCCGCCAAGCCATATCCTGTACCCGGCCTTTTCAAGTATTTTAGCAATGGCCGTGGACGTTGTGGTTTTCCCGTCGCTTCCCGTGATGCCGACGGTTCTGCATGGGCAGACCTCGAAAAATGCTTCCATCTCGGACGTGAGCTTCGCTCCACTTTTTACGGCTTCGATAAACTCGGGCAGGTCGGGCCTCATGCCGGGCGATCTGTAAATGATGTCCGCGTCGATGCCCTTCAGATAATCGGGACCGCAAATGAGCCTGACGCCGAGCCCTTCCAGCTCCCGGGCGGACTCTCCCAGCTCCTCCGCCGTCTTCCTGTCCCTTGCATCCACGAAAACACCGCGCTCGCGAAGGATGCGCACAAGCGGAAGGTTGCTTACGCCGATGCCGCAAACCGTGACCTTCTTCCCTATGTGTGTCTTGAAATAATCTTCAAACAGCAAAAAGAATACCCCCCATTCAGGAAACAAATCCACAGCTATTATAACCCTGGGGGATATTTGAAATCAACGTTCTATTTAGCTGTTTGCCTTCTTATAAGTCACTTTATTTATCCCAGAAGCTCAGCCGCTTTATACTCCGGCAATGGTTTGCTGAATAAAAAGCCCTGGATGAAGTCGCAGCCGTTTTCGATAAGATATTGCTTTTGGTATTCGTTCTCGACGCCTTCGGCCACGACGCTGTGCCCGAGCTTGTGAGCCATTGATATAATATCGCTCGTTATTGCCTGCCGCGCGTCTATCGTGAGAATCTTGTCTATAAAATACTTGTCTATCTTCATTATGTCCACATTCAGTTCCCTTTCGCGGGCCAGCGTGGAATAACCTGTTCCAAAGTCGTCGAGCGCGACCCTGATCCCAAACCTGCGGATCTCGTCGAGCCTTCTGTTTATCTCTTCATAATCCGAGGAAAATACGCTCTCGGTAATTTCGAGACAGAGGTTTGCGGGGTCGATGCTTTTTTCGCCGATCGCTTCCGTCAGGGAGGGGATGAAACTGTCCTCAAGCAGCTGGATGGTTGAGATGTTCACTGAAACCTTTGCGTTTTTATATCCGCCGGCATGCAGCCTTTCCATAAAATCGAGGGCTTTCCTGATGATTATGCGTCCGATCGGTATTATGAGCTGCGATTCTTCGGCAATCGGAATGAACTCTCCCGGCATTACTTCTCCGAGTGTCTCGCTTTTAAGCCTTGCGAGAGCCTCAAATCCGTATACGGTATTGCGTTTCAGGTCGAGTATGGGCTGATAGACAAGAAACAGACCCGAATCGTCATATATCGCGGCGCGGGTGAGTTCCCTAACGATATCGGCCTTCCGATAAAGCCTTTCCTCCAGCTCATTGTCAAAAAAGCTGTATCCGGAAGCGCTTGCCCTAACGTTGGCGGCGGCAAGAGACGCGTTTTTCAGGATGTTTTCGGGATCGCGATCGCCCGGTCTGATCTCATATACGCCGATGCTCCATCCGATCGTTTTAAGCATCGGAGATATTCCGAGGGTTTCGCTGACTGCGCCGCAGAAACTTACAAGCGCGTCTTTGCCCGCAAACCCTTCGACATAAAAAGCATAACGGTCGATTGAGATATGGAACAGCCTTACGTTATCCCTGCAGAGCCTTAACAGGTTTCCGACTATTTCCCTGACAAGGTTCTCGCTGTAATGGTAACCGTATGTAATGTTGAGATATGTGAACTTACGCAGATTGATAAGTATGACCGCCCGCTTTTTATCCGGTGCGGCGCAAGCATCCCTTAAAAGGATTTCCTCGAAGTATCTGCGGTTGTACAGGCTGGTCAGATAATCGTGATCATAAAGGTATTTCAACTGAAGTTCCCGTTCTTTCCGTTCGGTAACGTCAATTATAATGCCTTCCAATAATTCAGCCTTTCCGTCGGGACCATAAATGCCCCGTCCGGTTTCCAGCACCCACTTTTTTTCTCCCTTTGCCGTAGTGATTTCATATTCGTAACGGAACGTTTCCTTCAGTGCAATGACGCGCTCCCATTCTTTCCAGATAGGCTCGCGATATTCGGGGTTAATAATTTCGTTAAACGGAACCTCCTTATTGTTCACCAGATCTTCCGCCTTATATCCCGTTAGATCATAGCAGCCTTCCGATACAAACAGCATAGTCCAGTCACGGTCGTATTTACACCGGTATGCCATTCCAGGCAGGTTCGGCAGAAGCGCATCATTCTGCTTTGCTTTTCTTTGTGCTTTTAACTTCTTAAGGTTGTCGCCGCCCGGTTTATTCATCAGCCTTGTGACACTCCTCTCGATACACCGTCCGTAAATCCGTCTCTTCCCGACTCAGGTTACAGACGGATCTCAGCAAAAGGTTTGCTAATATATCAAAACAGGAATTGCACACAACTAAGCAAATCTTTTCTTCATTAGAATTCCGTAATTATCGACAATTTAATGAAAATCAGCACTAGGAACAGCTCTTAAGCCGGCGCATACGGAGCATGCGGATAAAGACAAGCGCGACGGCCGCCGTTACTATAACGATAAAGGTAATTACAAACCAATTACCGGTGAGAATGTGATAGAGGTCGGTTGTTTTTTCCTCGAATGTAAACCGTATGTTCTCCGGCGGCAGTCCTGCGAGCACGGCCTTGTATGTTCCGTCCCCGGCAGGAATCATTTGCGGTTCGGAGTCGGTCATTATCATGTCTCCTCCCGGCGGGATAACCGTAATCCTGAGCGTGCCGAAATCCGCCCAGGATTTTGCCGGGTTTGAGAGATAGGTGTAAGTATATTTTGTTGTGACGTCCCGAAGGCGTGTGGGTCTTTTTATCGAAGCGTCGACCGTGGAGTTCACGGTTATGTTCCTTGTCTCGTTCGGCTTAAAGTCCACATAAAATACTCCGACGGCGAGACGCGAATCATACGCGACCTTGCCGAAGAGCTCGAGCATCGGAACAATGCCGTTGAAGGCCTCGTAGATATCGTTCCTGTTCAGTTCGTCAAGCAATGCCCAATATGTTTTTTCTTCAAGGGTGACACCCGAATAAAAGCGCTGCGTGTCAAAGCTTTCATAAGCAAAGCTTCGAAAACTTGCGGGCTCCGATTTAATAGTGATCCCGACTCCTTCAATCGGTTCTTTGCTGTCATAGCTTTCATACGCGGCTGCCGAGCATTTCTCAAGGCTGCCGCCGGAAACGAACACCCTCATCGGAGCGTAGTTCATACCATTCAGGTAAAACCATTCGTATATCTCGGCTGTGCCGTCTTCATTGAAGGTGCCGCCCGAAAAGCCGCTTGTGAAGCATTTCCCGTTTTCTCTCCCGAGAGCCACTCGGATATGGACGCGTTCCAACTCGTCCGGTATCGACGCCCGATCAATTTCAAAACTGTATACGAGGCCGTCATCGGGCTCCGGAGGCGATTCTAGCATAAAATTTGACAGTACATCGCGAAACTCGAGTTTTTTCAAATATATGTCGTTTTTGATTTTCGAGCCATAAAATGTTTCATATTTCAGTTCCGAACCGTCTGCAAAAACCCGGAATTGCTTAACATATGAGGCTTCGTCGCCCAGCTTTGCAACATACGGGAAAGCCATCATTACATGCTGCGCTTCATCTGACGGATTTGTCATGACGTAAGATGCGGTCACCTTCGCAGCTGATGTAAGAGAGCTTATTCCGCCCGACAGGTCGAATACCAGATCCTCTTTATCGACTGTAATCGGGCACCCCTCATCCACGGCAAGCTCCAGCCCGGGGTCCGCTTCTATATATGCCGGCATCGCATTCGCCAGCGCTTTGTTTGCCGTCATAGACAACAGGAACAGCAACAAAAGCATTATAGCCGCGGTCTTTCTCATTCTCTCACCCGTCCTATGACTTCATATTTTTATTGTATAATTATTTATGGAAATTATCAACAACGGATTTTCCAAAAAATATTTTTACGTTAAAAATATTACAAATTAAAAGATATCTGTGATGTTTTGAAAAGCCTGACGGTTTATACATTTTTTTGGCGGTGCAAACAGGTTGACAGAAAACATCGATTTGATTAAAATATACAATGCGAGTAAGCCGGACAGCCGCGCGAAGCAATTCGTGAGGAAAGTCCGAGCTCCACAGGGCAAGGATAGCGGGTAACACCCGCCGGAGGCGACTCCAGGACAAGTGCAACAGAAATAAACCGCCAGCGAACGTATGACCGCTCTTTGAGCCAAGTACGTGCGGAGATTCGTTAGAATCTTCCGCGGCTCCGAAGGAGACGCTGGTAAGGATGGAAAGGCGAGGTAAGAGCTCACCGGTTTTACGGGTAACCGTAGAACCCTGTAAACTCTATCCGGTGCAACATCGACTCGGGGGTTAAGCTGGCCCGGCGTCCCCGGACAGATGGCTAGAGGTGCATGGCGACATGCATCCCAGAAAGATGGCTGTCCAAGACAGAACTCGGCTTACAGACTTGCTCGCAACAAAGCAGCACAGGGTAAAACCTTGTGCTGCTTTGTTATTGTAATGAGCAGCTTGACCAATATTTAAAGCCGCTCTTAATGCTCATAAAATATGCAACAGGTCACTTAAACAGTTTATTTCTGTTTCAGGCTGATACTCTTCCGATCTTGGGGTCTGTAATCCTCCGAACCCCTGCTTTATCCATATAGTTTTCATTCCTAAGGCTTTTGCCGGGTAAATATCATTATCAAGGCGATCACCAACCATAACTGTTTCTGATGCCTCGCATCCCGATTTATCAACAGCTATTTTAAACAATCTTATATCCGGTTTTATAATTTGATAATCCCAAGAGGAAATTATAAAAGAGAAATATTCGGAAATATTCCACGCTTTTAGTCGGTCGCAATGCCCTTCGGTTTGATTAGCTATAATACCAAGTTGTTATTTTCTCATAGTCTGTGCTATGGCTTGATCCATCCGTGCTTAAGATAATGCTGATTGTCGAGACTCGGTGTTTCCTCACTTCTCAGTATCACCTGATGGAGTTTTTTACAGATAAAAAACTTAGCGCGCTCCCGTAGCTTCATATGTTTACGGTGCTTCAAATTGCAAACCTTCCTGTACAGCTTATCTGTTTTATGCCTGAGCATTTTTGCGTGCTTTTTCGAGATCTTATCCCACATGATATCGCCCATCATGCCGGCTCCACAGGTGTAAACCGAAGAAACACCCATCCACGACAGGCTCGTTTTAACGTCCTTCTGCGCCGAGGCATTGGGAGCGCCAACGCTGTTCGTAATGATCACCGCCGTCTTGTAGAACATTCGCTCGTCCGGCCTGTGCACCATCCAATGGACACAGAGATGGTCGAGCAGCGATTTGACTGATGCCGGTGCTCTCAGTGCGTATACGGGATAGGCAAACACTATAAGATCGGATTCAAGCATTGCTTCCCAGACAGGCATGGTCTTAGCCGCATGCGGGCAAAGATGCTCTCCCCGGAAGAAACAGGTTTTGCACCCGACACAGAAAGGCGGCATGTCTGAAGGATAAAACTCCGCAACTTCATTATCGTCCCGTATATGGTCGAGGAACATTTCCTTCATGTGATATGTAATACCCTTCTGAGGCGTTCCGTTTATGACCGTAATTTTCATGGTTGCATCAATTCCTTTATTCAGTTTTCAGATAACCGGCATTGAATTGTTAGCGGAAATTGCTTAGGATTCTGTAAGGATTTACCCCTGGCAGCCGCAAAGGCCTGCTGCTCTAGTTCTTCTGCAATAAGCCGGAGGCATAACATTTATACCTTATTTACACTTTTATGTCAATTGCTGCAGCAAAAGTACAACTAGACTACGGTATATATTTCTGCTCTTCCCAAGTTTCAAAACCATCCTCATCTCTAACTGTAAATATACGATACTGAAAGCAATCCCAAGTTGATAAAAATGTCGACACATGATAAAATGGTGGAGATTAATCAATCAACGTGCTATGGAGATAGAACATAATATGCCGACCTGGGATGAACTGAAAGAGCAATGCATGGACTGCACCAAGTGCCGTTTATGCGAAACCCGCACAAACGTTGTGTTCGGCGAAGGAAACCCGAATGCGGAGATAATGTTTATAGGCGAGGGGCCGGGTGAGCGTGAGGATGCGACGGGACGGCCCTTTGTCGGCCGGGCGGGACAGCTTCTGGACGACATGCTCACGATGATCGGACTTGACCGTACGAAAGTTTTTATTGCGAACATCGTCAAATGCCGTCCGCCGCACAACCGCGACCCGCTCCCCGACGAGCAGGAGGCCTGCATAGGCTGGCTGCGCCAGCAGACCGCCCTCATGAAGCCGAAAATCATCGTCTGCCTCGGCCGTATTTCGGGAAAAGTCATTATTAAGCCCGATCTGAAGATCACCGAGGAACACGGCAAGTGGTTTGTCAAAAGCAAAATACATATGATGGCGACGCTCCACCCCGCCGCCCTGCTGCGCGACCCGCGGCGCCGTCCCGACTCCTTCGAGGATTTCGAAGCCCTTCGCCTCAAAATCGGGGAGATCTGCACGCACACGGAGCTTGCTTAACGCATTGGGCAGTAAAAGACCGTCGAATGAAGCCGACGGTCTTCTTTTTTAGTATGGTTTACTGCTGCACCCGCAGCATGTATACATAATCCAGAACTCTGCGGATGATTGTGATTAGTTCCGCACGGGTGATCGGATCCTTAGGACGAAGCTGATTGTTATAACCCTTTATTAAGCCTGTCAGCACTGCCTGCGCCATCGACACGCGCGCCCATTCTCCCACTTTATCATAATCGGAATAGGAGCCGAGCACATCGTGATCCGAAACGTCGGGCAGTTCCGCACCCATCAGCTCCAGCAGCCTGGTAATTATCAATGATACCTGCTCCCTTGTGACGGGATCGCCGGGTCTGAATGTGCCGTCCGGAAAACCAACCATCAGTCCGGTGTTCACGACGTCGTCCAAATAAGCGGCAAACCAGTCGTCCGGCGATACATCGCTGAATCCCCAGGTATCTCCGGTATCCCCGCCGGCTGAATCTCCTGCGAAACCGATATAAGCGAGTACCCGGTCAATGAATGCAAGCACTTCGGAACGCAGTACGCTGCCGTCCGGACAGAAGCTGCCGTCGGGATATCCCTGGGCGATTCGGCGGGCGGCCATCAGATATATATCGTCTTCCGCCCAATGTCCGCCTGTATCGCTGAACCTGAAGACAAATTCCGTCAGCCACCAGCAAATGCCCTCGCCAAGTGTCACTTCAATGGTGCCCGCTTCCGGATCTATCCTTCCTCCGGCAAGCAGCCCATTCGGAGCCGTTGCTCATATAGACCTGGAGAAGCCACAGATTCACGACATCACCATACGGAATAATAAGAGTAACGTTCGCGGACGTGCGAATCGGGACCTGTTTCCCGACCGGAGACAGATAATCGGGCAAATCAGGCAAATCAGGTTCCTGCCCGGAAACCCCGATCAGCAGTCCTTCCTCCCCGGTCTCATCAAGGATTTTCCCGGCTTGCGCGCCGTCAATTCTTAAGACGCACCCCGGAAGCACAATCTCAAGTACTCCTCCCTCTTCGGCAAGTCTCCGCAAAGCTCCGGATGTGACAATTATGCCGGCCTGTAAATCTTCTTCCGTAACCTCCGCCGATTGGTAATTTCCTTTGATATCTTCTTCGGTAATAATTACTTGATTTGACTCGGGCGATCCCCCTGAAGGAGGAGACGACGGATCCGACGGAGGCGGCGGGGGCGGAGGAGGCGGAGGCGGAGGAGGCGGCTGCGACGGGTCTTTCCCGGTTGTGAAAGACATGACCATCAAAGCCTGCGGATTTCCGGAAACATCGGTTACGGCACCTGTCGGCATAGTCAGTATATACGTGGTTTCATATGACAGGTCCGCGGCAGGAACGATCATTACCTTGTTCCCGTTCAGCACCTTAACGGAAGGTATGATATTGTGTTTGTCGTCTTCAAGTATAACGCTTCCAAAGGCGGCGCCCGGTCTGAGCTCTTCATCAAACGTAATTGTTATCTGAATATCGACGGGTATATCGGTATCCCCATCGGCCGGGTAAGAGGATAACACAACGGGCGGTGCTGCATCGGGAGCCGGTATTGTCGTAAAGGTGAGGGTAAAACCGTTTTGCGGATTTCCCGCCTGGTCGGTAACGGCACCGACTGGCAATGTAAGCCGATATGTTGTTCCATATTCCAGATCGTTGTTCGGCTGGATGAGCAATTCGGAAGTTGTCAGGAGTATGCTCGTACTCACGACATTTCCATCAGCGTCAGCGAGGGATATAAAGTCAAAGGCATCACCCGGCAGGAACGGTTCATCAAATCCGATTACGATCTGAATATGGAGCGGTATATCGGCATCACCGTTATTCGGATATGTGTATGAAACCGCAGGCGGCGTTGCATCCGGGATAAAAGTTGTGGTGAAGCTGAGGATTCTTCCGCCCTCAAAGAGATTTCCAAACAAATCCGAAACGGCTCCGGCGGGGATCGTAAGGGTGATAACAGAGTTGAAAGGCATCAGGCCATCCGGGATGATCACAAGAGTGTTACCGGTAATGCTCTTCGAAAATCGGATGGCTGAGCCGCCTCCATCCGAGGCTTTCAGTTCGATGTCGTCATAATTGACTCCGGCCTTGATGCTCTCATTAAATACTATGTAGATCTCTGCCGCAGGACTTACGTCATAATCACCCTCGGCAGGCATAGTCTCCTCGATGACCGGAGGAATGGTTTCACGCACCTGCTCGGTCGTGAAGCGAAGCGTCAGCCCAACCGCGGCCTGATTTCCGGACAGGTCCTGCACGGCGTTGCCAGGTATCGCTACGGTGATATCGGCGCCGTATGGCAGTCTGCCCGTGGGGGTCAGAACAAGCACTCTCCCCTGAATCGACTTTGCAAATCCGATCGGTTTCCCGTCTGCCATGATTTGAATGGCTTCAAAACCGGGTCCCTGCCTTATGGTTTCGGTGAAGACTAACATCACGGGGACATCGATTCGTACCGCATTCATTGCATCGGCGGGTACCGTAGAATCAAGCGCCGGAGGTGTCGTATCTGACGGATATGCCGTTGTAAACGACAGCATAAACGGTTCGGACAAGGTGTTGCCTCTCAGGTCGGAAACGGCGCCGGAGGGTATAACCAGCCTGCAATCGGCTCCTTTTGGCAACTCTCCGACAGGTGCAACCTTCAGGATGTCTCCGTATATCGTAACCGAGGTACTCAGCCGGTAATCGCCGGAGACAAGCTCGATGCCAGCAAATTGGGCGCCGGCAGCGATCAGCTCGTCAAACACGATATATATGTCGGCATCCGTCAAGACACCCGTGCTTCCGTTCGACGGGCTTGCCGCGAACACCCGGGGCGGAGCGGCGTCAGGTTGATTTCCGGTTGTAAATATTATTGCGTGTTCTTCGTCGGACTGGTTGCCGAAATAGTCGGAGACAACTTCTGTCGATAAGCTTACGCGATATGTTTCATTATAGCCGAGCGGTGTTACGGGTGTAATAGTCAGGAACTTACCGGCAATCTGAGATGTAAAGGGCACGGGAACCGGATCCCCTTCGGCCGGTAACATTTCAAAGGCAATACTCCCGAATTCGTTTCCTGCTTTTATTGTCTCGTCATACTCGAGAATCACCACAGCCGAAGTGCACACTCCCGTTGAATAATCGGACGGTGTGACGCCCACAAGCCGCGGCGCGGCAAGGTCCGGACCGGCGATTGTTGTAAAGCTGTATACATAGTCATCTTCCATCCGCAATCCTGACAAATCCTCGCAGGCATCGTTGAAGATCGTGAGCGTGTAAGCAGTGCCATAACGGAGTTCGCTTTCCGGCTTAATCGACAGCAGGTTTCCGTTAATCTGCTTTATGCAGCCGATTTCCTCGCCGTCCTCCGACATGGACGTAATTACAATGTCCTCAAGCCCGTCGGTTGGGCGGATAATTTCACTGAAAAGGAAGTTCAGCGTCGGGTCAATAGATACGTCGGTCGTCCCGTCGGCTGGATAAGCCTCGACGATTTCGGGCGGCTCGACGTCGGCGCCGCTTTCAGTCCGGAAACTGACGTTGAACGCTTCGTTCGGATTGCCCGCAAGGTCACGGACCGCATTGTAAGGCAGAATTACTTGACACACTGTGTCATGCGGCAGGTTCATGCCCGGAGTTATTGTGAGCGTTTTCCATACGATTTCCGCCGTAAACGGGATATCCTCGCCGTCCGCCCTGAGCTGCAGGTCGGGGAACGCGTCTCCCTCAAGGACAGTTTCCCTGAATTTCAGGTGGATCAGAGCATTCACGGAAACTCCTTCCATACCGTCGGACGGACTGGCCCTGTCGATCACGGGCGGTATTGTATCCGGTTCGGACACGGTGGTAAAGCGGAATGTGTAGGCCTTATTCTCGTTTCCAGCTCTGTCTGTTATAGCGCCCTCAGGTACTGACACAACATATGTACTGTTGTAGGTAAGGCGTGAAGTTGGCGTCAGTATCAGCATCTCATCCTGTACAGACACGGTAATTGATACAGGTACGCCGTCCAGAGACATATTTATTTCATTGAACCGGGTTCCTTCCTTAATCTCTTCGTTGAAGGCTACTGTTATCGAAGAATCGACCGAAACACCCGGCTCATACGGCATCGGGATGCTGTTCTTTATTGCCGGGAACTCATCATCCCTGACCTTCGCAAAGATAAGGGTAACTGAGTCGGAATATCCGTTATTGCAAATGATTTTCAATTTATGTGATCCGATTTCAACAGATGCGAGCGGGAATATAATTTCGTAACGCTCTTTCAATGCATTGTATACTACAGTTGCAGCAGTAATTGCATCATCATCAATCTCAACCGTAAAGTCGTCCTCAAGTCCGGATAATGGATGCCCGAACTCATCACGCACGGTGATTTCCGCCAAGCCTTCACTGTCGGTATGGAAATAAGTTGTTCTGTCAAGGCGTGCAGTCATGTTGACGCCGGATATCAGGAAGCCCTCCTGCGCGCTTGCGACAACCATACCGTTTATGCGAACCGTAATCTCAAGATCCTTATAGCCTGGCAGCATACCGACGGTGGACGCGGAAAAAGCGATATCGTTTTCGCCTGCTGCCAGGAAAATGTCCGCTTCGCCGTACAGCAGTGGATTTCCGTTATAATCCTTTATCGTCCAGGAAAGCGTCGCCGCGCCATCCGCTGCGGCGCTTATCTTCGCGGCGACCGGAAGATCGGCCATCCCCGCGGTTACGGGAGCCCCGTTGTTTATCTGCACCGTTCCGATGGAAGTACCGGCATCGGGTTCAAGGTAATCGACTTTAAACTCAAGGTGGTTATACAGCGTGACTTCCTTTTCGGATGATTTATACTGCATCGGCGTGATGTTGATGCGAAGCTCGGTACCCTCCCCGGTTTCGGTTGCGGTCCACCAGAACAGTTTTTCCGGGTAGGTCGCAGACGCGTCGAAGGTTCCCGGCATCGGTCCGAGGGTGCGGTTTATCGGAGTTACCGCCGCAAGTTCTACGTTCTCCCCATATACCGTTGACTGGGTTTTCGATTCGTTCAGCGTGACGTTTTCCACCGTCGAACCCTTCGGAAGCAGGATCGTCCTGGTCACCATCGGGATCTTCGGCGCGAAATCATTAACAAGGAACAGCGTGCTGCCGGGTATTCTAAACAAAGTCTTTCCGTCCGGTCCCGTCTCGGTAATAAATTGCGGAATGTCTAGGGAAAACCTGTGTGTTTTTGATATCAAAGAAGCGGTTGCCGCCGTTTTTATGGATTCCTGCGAAGTCCCGCCGCTATTGCCGCCGCTCTTCACCCCGCTTGACGACGAGGTACGGATAATCTTCTGGGTAGGCAGTCCGTAGTACGCCATTCCGTAGGTTGCAAGAGCGTTTATCTCGCTTTCCTGCTCCGGAGCCGTCAGATTCCAGAAATCCTCATATGCGGCTACCAGCGCGCGGCCCGCCGTTGTATCGCTCATCAGGCAATTTGCCAGGAATCTTTGCAGAATAAGGTCATGATATGCGACGCAGTCATTCTCTCCGATAGCGTAAACGGTTGGGGCGAAATATGCCACATGCTTTTTAAGCAGGCTGTTTACAAGCGCTTTGGTATACGGCGTGAAGCTTTTGCCCGGATCAAGCTCGTTGTTATGCGATACCGAATAGCCCGAGTGGCAGCCTGTGCTGAGCAGCAAATGACCCGGTGATTCTCTTATTGCGCTGTAATTTGAATAGTTAAGGTCGGATCCTTTCATCGTTGATTTAACTAAATGGGAAGCATGATTCCAGAAAAGGGTGATTTTCGCGGTCTCGACAGCGTCCGCCACCATGTCGGCAGACCATTTCCCTGTTTCTTTATCGTCTCCGTTATACCAATAGCAAATACCGGATTTATAAGGCGCTCCCTCAGGCTCCTTGGGCAGTTTTATATCCGACGGCAGCAAGGAAAGCAGGACATTCTCGACTATCTGCGGCCAGTTAATGCCTTTGCGTTCCGGTTTTTCCTCGTTTTCTCCCCCGAATATTACGGCGTTCACCTTACCGGCGGTAAAATCAATATCTTCCTCATATCCGTTTATCATTTGTATCAGCTCCGCCGGCTTGTCGGCAAAGATGCGTCCTACTCCCGCATCGATTTTCGGCTTCTTCACCGTTTCGGGATCGGTGTTATCATATGACCCATAAGGTATATCGGTCATTATGTACCCACCGGCGGTATCGTACATTGTTGGATTACCGTACCGTTCCTTCTGCGTGTAGGAAGCCTCGATATTTTGGGGAGAACTGCGCCTGTAAAAAGGAACGACTTCGTCATTCCCGATTATCGCCACATTGGAATATCTGCATGTATTCGATATGTACCTGAGAAACGCGTCGATCGCTTCAGCCTGCTCTTTTGCATGGTAACGGTAGTCATAATCCCTGTAATCCGTCGTTATCCAGCCATAATGCTCCCGCCTGATTTCACAGTACGGGTCCAGAATTACTCCGTTATGGTCGACGGCATACTTTCCGATGCGCTGAAGCAAATCGTAGTAATCGTAGACCTTGTTATTATCCTTATCTTCATTATACTTGGCCCCGGTGTCCAAAAACTCGTTGTACAGCGCTCTCAGGTTTGTAAGGATGATAAGGTCGGGATTGCTTACCGCGCGCACCTCAACCGTAGCCTGTTTCGCTTCCTCAATGTACAAGTCGCAGGCAATCGGATCGGACTGAGTGTGATTGAACCTGCCCCATCCGCTGTAAACCCCGTCATTAGCCCTGAAGTCGCCGTCCTCGCCGTCGTCTTTCAGAAAGACATCCACCTCATTCCCGGTCTCGTCCATGTATCGGACCGTCATATTAAGATTTCCCGACGTGTCGGTCTTGCCGTCCGGTTTATATGCGGTGCAGTAGAAAAGGACGGAGCCCCCGCTTCTGACATTGGTGCAGGAAACGTTGAGCCCTGAGGTGTATTCCTGGGGAAGCTTAATAAGCAGCGCGTACGACCCGGTTATAGCGTAATCGACGCCGGCAATTACGTAGCATCCTTCGGAATCCTGAGCGATGGCATAGCCGATATCGCCTCCGTCGCCTATTACCCTCTCCCATATCTTCTTCCCCGAACTGTTTGCGCGAACGATCTTCACGCCCTGAATACCCGACATCCCTTCCATTTCTCCCGTTCCGACCACCATGAACCCGCCGCTTGCGCACTCGGTCACTCCGTAGGCGGTTCCGGGCCCGAGAGTCTTCTCCCATCTCTTGCTGCCGTCTTTTTTCAGCTTCATGATAAGCATATCGTTGCCTGAGTAGCCCGCTACTATGAACCCTCCGTCCGAAGTCTCGCGTATACATCTGGCGTGCATCGAAACGCCTTTTTTCTCAAATACCTTCTGCCAGACTACTCCGCCTTGTGAGTTCGTCTTTACAATATACATTGACTTTGCTCCGTTTGTGCTGCCGGCGATTATGTAGCCTCCGTCGCTGGTCTGGCGCACCGAGTAGCCAAAATCCCAGTATGAGTCACCTCCTATAGCCTGTTCCCATTCCTTCTCGCCGTTTCTGTTAAGCTTCAGCAGGTATATGTCGCTCGTCTGGCCGTACTGGACGCATCCGGAGATGATAAAGCCGTCATTCGTCTCATGGACCGAGAAACCCCGGCAATCGCTGCCTTCTATCCGATGGATTGTTTCCCAGATCTTTTCTCCGTAGGAGCCGGTGCGGAGAACATAAACCTTCCTTTTGTTGCCCCTGGCCCCCTCGACATAGCCTACCGCGATATACCCGGGATTTACGGCGTCGTATTTGATCGTGTCGATTGAATAAAGTTCCGTTCTCCAGAAATTATCATAGGAGTAGGTTCTTTCGTATATTTCGTTCCCGTCCTTATCGGTTATGACGATATATGCCATATAGCGGCCGTCGTCTTCAGCCACGCCCGCAAAGGTATACCCGCCTTCGGGGTTGACCACTACGTCGCGGGCTTCCTCGTCGCTGAATCCGTAATGGTATGTCTTTTCGAATAAGGAAGGCAGCGGGTTCAGGCCCGCGTCCGCCGCTTCGGCTTCTACCGTAAAAAATACCCCCGGTGAAGCAAGTCCTGCCGATATGATAATAGCAAGGAAAAGGCATAAAAACCTTTTAACGCTTTCAGGTATCAATGCCGCTCTTCGTCTTATTTTTTTCATGACCACCGCTCTCCCCCTTCTGTTAAGGCTCCGTTCTGCCAATTTTACCGATCAGACACAGCACCCGATAGATCATCACCGCGACCTGCTCGCGGGTTGCCGGAGACTTCGGGTTGAATATGTTGTGTTTGACGCCGGTCGTAATTCCGAGCTGTACCGCCCTGGCGGCATACGGCTTTGCCCACCCGGCGATCCGATCCCTGTCGTCGAAGCGGTCCAGCGCCGACAGGTCCGTCTCGGTCATGCCGGCACCCTCCGCCAGCATGACCATTACCTTCATCAGTTCCTCCCGGGTGACGGGTGCGTCGGGGCGGAATCTGCCGTTGCCGTCTCCCTGCATAAACCCGGAATCCATGACCGCCGAGATGTATCCGGCCGCCCAATGTCCCGCCGGTACATCGTCGGGAAGTCCCTCCTGTCCTTCCACCGTGACGGGCAGATTGAGCGCTTTGGCTATTACCGCCGCCAACTGTGCGCGTGTATGCAATCCCCGGGGGTCAAACCTGCCGTCGGGGAAACCGTTCATGATGCCGGCCTGTGCCAAACAACCGATCTCATATGCCGCCCAGTAATCCCCCGGAACATCGCTGAATTCTAACTTGCCGATGTTTCCGTCCGGATGGTTGTCATTATCTGTCCGGTCTCCGGCTTTTTCTTTCTTTTCCGGTTTGGAGCCGTCCGAACCTTCGTCCAAACGTGAGCCGGCCGTCCATCCGGACCCTCCTCCGGGCAATGCGTTGGGATCGACGCCCGTAACGTATGTAATGCTTATCTCGTTTTCAAGCGGATTTCCGGCCTTGTCTGTAACCGCACCCGCCTGTATTTTAAGCAGGCACACGGCCGAGTACGGCAAAGTTTGGCCGTCGGGCAGCATTACGTTTATTATGCTGCCGTCAGCCTGCACAGTAATTCCGGACACAACCGATCCGTTTGCCGTAAATGTTATTTTTGCCTGGTCGCTGATTTCCACAGGCTCGCTGAACACGAGTATAACCGAACGGCAACCGACTTCGATTTTACTGTTGTCCGCCGGGCTGACCGCCGCTAAAGCCGGGGCAACTGTGTCGGGCTCATCCTCGGTGGTGAAACGGACGCTGAAGCCCGGGCACGGATTCGCCGAAAGGTCCTCGACGGCGGCAGCGGGAACTATCACCTCGCATACCGCGCCGTATGGCAGCGGATCGTTTGCCGTCAGAATCAGCACCTGATCCCGGATCGACACATTTACGGAAACCGGTTCCCCGTTCGCGAGAAGCTCAATTTGCATATACTCCGCGGCCTGCCGCACCGATTCGCTGAAGTATAGTCTTATCGAAGATGTGACGGGAACTAGACGTTCGTTATCGGCCGGATCGGTGGAAATTACGCGCGGAGCGACGGTGTCCGGGCCTTTGGCTGTGGTAAAGCTGAATTCATAGGAGGATACCATCCTGTTCCCGCTGAAATCGCACACTGCTCCCGCAGGGATGGTTACTTTATACAGCGACCCCGCTTCCAGCGGCTCTGCCGGCGTAATAATCAGCACCGAATAATCGATTCCATCGGGATCTTCCGGATCGCCTCCCGGACGGACGGTACCGACCTGAACGTCGATATCGACAAGCCTCCCGTCTGATGTGAGTACGGGGGCTGCAAGAAGCTCTTCGTCAAGAGGTTCGCTGAAAACGATTTTTATCGTCGGCATGAGCGGCACTTCCGTCGCATTGGCCGGGGGATCGGTTTTCACTATTATGGGAGGCTCGCGGTCGGGAGCGGGACGCGTAATAAAGGAGAAGCTGTATTGAGCCTCGAGCTGATTTCCCTTGACATCCTTTACCGCCCCCGCCGGAATCAGAACGTCATAAACCGTCAGGTAATCCAGCTTACCGGCGGGTGTAATTGTGAGTATGTTATCTTCGACAGACACAATGGCGTCAATTGCGGTCCCGCCTGACGAAAGCAGGATGCCGCCGAATGCGGGGCCTTCGACCGCATTCTCGCTCAGGACAATGAATATCTGACGGTCGACAGCCACATCGACCTCGTTCGGCGCGGGCGCGGAAGCTAGGATTTCGGGAGGAACGACGTCCGGCGGTCCTTCGGTTGTAAAACGCAGCGTATGCGTATTCCGGAGGCTGTTATCGCCCAGATCCAGAACTGCGCCTGCGGGAATGGTCAAAACGCAGACGGCGCTGTACGGCAGGATCTCCGCAGGATCCACCAATAAGACGTTCTGCGAAAGACTTATAATAAATGAAACCGGAACGTTGTCGGCTGTCAGTGAAATATCGTTGTATGCGGGACCGGGCAGAAGGTCTTCACTGAATATGACGGCGATAGGCGAATCGACCGGAACCTCGCGCGCGTTTCCGGAAGGTATGCTTGCCGCCACCGTCGGAGGCGTCAGATCGTCCGGAACCTTCAGAGTATAACTGACCGGCCTGCTCTTGGGGGATTCAAGACCATTCGTTGTTACGGCGGCAACGCAGAACTGATATGCAACACCCAGGTCAAGGTTAGTTACGACGTACTCGGTGCCGCTCACTGCCGTATCATTGATTTTAGTCCACTTTCCGTCTATAAGCCGGTATATGTTGTATCCCGCAAGGTCGGGCTCCGTGTTGGCGTTCCACCTGAGTATGATACTGTGATGGCCGGCTTCGGCGCTCAGTCCCTGGGGTATGCCTACACCGCCGGGCAGTATGGCTATTATTATCTGGCTGCTGACGAAATTACCATGCTTATCGTAAACAGTGACGGTTATCGGGCCTTCTTCCGTCGGTGTAACCTTAACGTATGCCTGGCCGTGCCTGTCAAGGACCACATTCTTCGCTAATTCCCCGATGTCGGCGGTGCCGTCGTCAAGCGGCTCCCTGTTCTTATATGCGGTAATTATTATTTCCGTCTCCTTGCCGACTTCGATCTCCTCGGGAGAGACAATAAGTATTTCGTTCGGGACTTTGTCGACCCAGTCAAGGCCTGTTATGGCGTGAAGGGCGACCTCCCGGACGTAGTCGCCCTTTTTGATGAGCGTCGTCAGGATATAATCGCGCGGGCCGTTCGGCTCGTTTACTGTACAGGACGTCACATCGGGTCCGTATTGTCCGACCATTTCACGCTCAGTCGACATCTTCAGGTCCTCGCGTATCCTGTAGAGCCTGTAGCCGAGCACTTCCTCTATGATGTTGCCGAACTCATCTGTAACGTTGTCTATCCGTTTCCATCTCAACTCGGCATAACCCTCATCCTCGAAATTATCCTGCTCAAGGACGGGACAGGTGCCCGGCTCGTTTTCCGGTACCTCCATCGACGCGAGCTCCCATTGCACAAATGTATTGCCGCCCGTCTGGATAATCGCAGAAGAGCTGGGATCAAAGCCAAGATATTTGAGCGGGTCGGGCGCGTCGGCGCCGATGCCGGAAATCAGGCGATATTCCAGCTCGACTGTTGTCTGCGGCGGTATTTCCCTTATGGTAACCTTAAGATTCTGGTTAGGCGCAAAGATATAATTGAGCTTGTCGGTTTCCTTCATTTCATGCGAGAAGTTGTATATCGGTATATCTGAAACGTTTTTAATCTTAATTTTAATATTGTAAGGATACCCTTTGTCCACACGGTTCTGAACCTCCATGCCCAGTTCCAGAGCGTCTCCTCCCCAGACTCGGAAGGGCTCCGGGGTTCTGAATTCCTTGCGCAGCGTATCCCCGAAAGGTTCAAGTATCCCGGTGAATTCAGCCTGGAGCGTATAGTATCCCTCTTTGTCGCCCCGTACGATCCACTTGGCCTGCTTGCTTTCACCTCCGGGGATCACCCCGAGGTCGAGCTGCAGGCTCTGCGGCTCGGCGGTGGGCGCCAGGGACACCCCGTCGGGGAGTGTCAGCGTAGCCAGACATCCCGACAGGTTGAAGGGCGGGCTTGCGGTATTTGAGAGAGCCAGCGAGATTTCGAAGAATTCCTTCAGCCATCGCGCCTCCGCCGGGATTGCAAGAAATGCGATTGTCGGCGGCACTTCGGGATGCTCCGACGGTATGAGAATGGGTTGAATTTTTACATCATATAGCTCAGTTGAATAATTGATCGGCTCCAGGTAGTGTATTTTCGACACCGGATCGGGAATATTCCTGAACGTGTTTCCTCCGATTTCAATATTGATCTCCCGGAATTTCAGCTGGGCCTGGTATTCGAAGATGAACATGTTCTCAGGCGCGTTTATGTCAATACCGGCGGCTTCTATTTCATCAAGGGTCATGCGGCGAACGCTCATCGAGCCGACCAGAATGTCGCCCTTTGCGAGGCGTACAACAGCCGAGCCCTGCTGGTTATCCACGAGCGTCACTTCCAGCATGGCCGGCATATAATCCTTCTTATAGGCATAAACCGTATATTCGCCTCCGACAGCAATAACATGCGCGATGCCTGCCATGTCTGTTATGATTTTCTGAGTCGTCCCGTCGGGAAACTCAATAACCACACTTGCCCCCGAAATGGGCAGTCCGGTTTCATCGTCCAGTACCTGCACCTGCATATTGCCAACCTTATTAGGCTCCATGACCGCAACGGTCATATATCCCGTGTGATGGTTGCCCGCAGGATCATATACCGTGAGAGATACCGAATAAACACCAGGTTCACTGTAGCTGTGTACCGGCTTTGAAAATACGGATGTGGTCCCGTCGCCGAAATCCCATTCATATTTCACGATCTTGTCGTTATCAACGGAACCTGTTCCGTCAAACATTATTTCCATATCCACAATGACAGTCCGGTCGTCTCCGGGCACCGCGGTCGGAGGCGTTTCGTCGACGGCAAGAGGAAGCGCCCTCATTTCATCGCTTTCGCTCTCGTTTCCGTATTTGTCGCAAGCCCGGATGACGTAATAGTAGAACTGCCCGGGTATGACATAATTATCAATATACGACTCCTGCACCGTAGTTTTGATAAGGCTGTAAGGACCTCCCGGCAAGGTGGAGCGCATAATGGTATAGTACGCAAACTCTGGATCGTCCTTGCTTCCCGTCCAGGAAAGTTCGTTCTGCCACGGACCGCCTGCGGCGGTAAGCTGCGGTTTCGGCGGCGGGGTAATCTGCATGTCATAGGTGACTACAAAGGGCTCGCTTGTCCTGCCGCCTGAGTCTGTCGCCGTTGCGCGAACCAGATATGTTCCGTCGGTCAGCCCTTTCGTATTCCATGTCAAGCCGACAATTTCGGAATATTTTTTCCTTGACAGGATGTTCACAGTACCGATCTCCGTCCAGTCCGACGCTCCTGACTTCTGGTATTCGATTTTTACCGAAGCGAGCCTGTAATCGTCGGATGCGAGCACCTGGATGTACGGGTTGGCCTTCACCTTGTTGCCGGAGTACGGGGCTATGCAGTGTATCTGCGGCGCCGTGGTGTCCGGCAGTAGGGAGACTCCTTCGACGACGGCGGCGTCGCTTTCATTCAGCGCTTCGTCCAGTGCGGTAAGCTTATACCAGTAGCGGAAACCGTGTTCAACTTCCCTGTCACGAGCCGACATCGTATCCGGACGCAATGTGTACAGGCGTATATAAGGTCCGTCCGGGCTTTCTGATTTGTACAGGCAATATGCGGCTACATCGGTTTCGGGATTGAGGTTCCAGCTGAAATCCATATACCCGCCGGTGGGCGTAACTGTGAAGCCGGAAGGCACCGACGGCTTTGTCTTGTCGACTTCGTAGCCGATGATCCTCGGCTGGCTCTGGTTTCCCGCCGCGTCTTCGAGTACCGCCTTCAGGTATAAAGTTCCCTCCGGGAAACCTGATAAATCAACCGTGTATTCGACTGTTTCCTCTTTGCCTCCCTTAGCGCTTATTCTGACAAGCTCCGACCAGGTTTTCTGGTTATCGGTGGAGTACCACACAGCGAGCGCCGTTATGCCGGCGTTGTCGGCGCCGTCGACGATCAGCGGTATGGAAGCGGAAAAGCGTCCCCTCTCCGTCATATAGGTAATTCTGGGTGCTATATTATCCGCTCCTGTTGTTACCGCAATTTCATCCGACGGCGTTCCGCGGTTGTTCACGCGGTCAACGGCAGCCACGCGAAGCCTGTATTCCTTCTCCGGAATCAGGTTCCCTATCTTTGCATTCAAATCTCTCCCCACATAAGCAAGCTCAAACTCGCCGCCCGGCTCCGACTGAACCTCCACGATATAGAAATACGTATCCGGGTCCGGCGAAGCATCCCATTCAAGCACAATATCATTGGGTGAGACGGAAACCGCATGCACTCCCGTAATTTTCGCAGGTCCCTGGGTGTCCACATTATAAGTCCGCGTAACGCTGCCGTCGCTCAGGTTTCCCGCGGAATCCTTCGCGATGACGCGCACAAGTACCGTCCCGTGAACGCCGGACTGTTTTGTATCCCAATGGAAAGTCGCCCAGTCCCGGGTAGCAACCGTATCCACATTTATCCATGTGGCGCCGTTGTCAATGGAGTACTGCAGCGTAAGACTTGCGAGCGCCAGATTGTCTGTGCCCTTGGATATTATCTCGGCGAACGATCCGAAAACGGTGTAATCGGCAGGCAGGATCCCTACGACTTCGGGCGGTATATCGTCGCTCATAGCCGCTGCCGCGGCAATATTGGAGCACTCTCCTTCCTGCCCGAACCTATCCACCGCGGAAACTTTGTAATAATATGTGATATTTTCTACGACATCGGTATCTCGGTACTCGGTAGCATCCGAAACAGTATCCAGCAGATAATACGGTCCCTCGATAACGCGAGACCTGTATATCCTGTAGAACGACACATCGTAGTTCAATGGGGTATACCAGGATAACTGGATGGAGCCTGCGCCATACATTGCGGTCAGTTCCCTGGGCGGGTTCGGGCTTGTGCGATCCACCTGGTAATAGACATCCCATATGTCGTAATTCCCCGACTCGTCGTACAGCGTGTAGCGGATAGTGTAAATACCGCTCGGCATCGGTCCGAGGTCCCAAACCCATCTAAACTGGTATATAGAGTCGTAGCTGTTATAGAGGGAAGGCCCGGTAATCTCATACGGCAAAGGCGCCCATGTATAGCCTCCGTCGGATGATATTTCCGCCGTGAGCCGGGCTTTCAAAGGATTTGCATTGTCATAAAAGCGTACATACATTGCGAATGGGATTAAGCCGCCGATTATCGAGTCCTCTTTTGGTTCTACCGACGTGATGGCAGGTTTTATCTCGTCCGGCAGAGTCCTCACGCCCAGTACATCCGAAAGCGCCGTGTTGCCCCACTTATCCCTCGATTCTATACGGTAAAAATGCGTGTCTCCCGGGGAAAGGTTCGTATGCGTATACTGGGTGTTGTTCGTAAAAGCCCCGTTCGCGCCTATTTTCCCGAACGTACCTTCGAAGGAAGTGCCGTACAAAACCTGATATGTGTTGTATGAAGTATCCGTATCCGGGATGGCATCCCACTTCAGCACAATGAATCCTTCTCCCGGCTCAGCCCTGAGGTTCTGGGCTTTACTCACATAAAAATCCAGATCCCAGTACGCCTCGACGGAGCCCTCGTTGCCCGCGGCGTCCGCCGCTATAACCTTGATTTTGTAAATGCCCGACGCAAGGCCTGCTGTGTTCCAGGTAAATATCGTGTAGTATCTGCTTCCGGATAATCTCGGGCCTTCTTTCCTTGCAAGCGTCATAGGTATCCAGTTGTCGCCGTCGTCGAGCGAGTAAAAAGCGTACATATCGGTAACCGCTTTGTTGTCCGTAAAGGTAGCGGTAAACTGAAGGTTGGGTCCCCCCGCTTGTTCTCCGTCGGCCGGATCCAGATCCACGAAAACGGGAGGCGTAACGTCGTCGCCCGCCTTAGCCCGGACGGTGTTGGTCTCTGCCGAATTGCCGATACTGTCCGTAATTCTCAGCTTATAGTAAAAGACCTGGTCCGGGTTGCCTGGGATGTCGGTATATGTCGTCAAGGTTTTATCGTAGGATGTATGGATTGTACTGAATCCTCCGGTTATATATGTGGACCGCATAATCTCTATTATGGAGACGGTTTCGGAGATCGGGTCCCATGTCAGAATAATGCATCCGTCGCCCGGCGCAGCCGTCAGCACCGGGGGAGCATCCATTCTTTTGTCAATGGTGACGTTGCGTATTTCATCCGTACGGTTCCCGCTAAAGTCGATGGCGGAGAACCTGATTTGGTAATCCCCGTCCGGAAGCTCGGCCGTATTCCATGTTGCCCTGAGATAATACCTTGTGGGATTGTATATGACGTTGACGCCTTTTGCGAATTCCGTCCAGGTATTACCGCCGTCCGACGAATAGGCAAATATGACTTGGCGGATGTTTTTGTGCGAGTTGTCCGTTACGTATACATAGAACTCGGGCGATTTCGCTCCGTAAACCTTGCCTTCGATACCTGTCCCGGAAGAAAACACGGGCTTTGTAATATCCGCCACCGGAGTTGCCGTAACTTCATTTGAAAATGCGCTGATATTGCCGGCCTTGTCTTTTGCGGCTATGACATAATAGTAGGTTCGGCCGCCTGTTACATTCCGGTCCGTATACGTGTTCGAAGCCGCGTAGCCTAAATATCTGTAACCGTACCCCGGTGTTTCGGATCGGTAAACAAGGTAGGGTTCACCTGTGTAAAGCTCATCGAGATCAGGATTATTAGGCCACTTGAGTATGACCTGATCCACCTTCGACTGATCCCCGCCCGGGTCCTCCGCGTAAAGACCTGTCGGTGTCATCGGAGGCGTGTTGTCAAGCCTCCAGGTGCGCACGGCACTCACGTTGGAGTTTCCCGCACGGTCGAAAATCATTAATCTAAATTTATAGCCTCCGTCACGCAATACGGCACCGCCGACCGGCTCCCTGCTGTCCCAGGCGACGGAAAAACTGCTTGACGTTCCGCTTCCCGTCTGTATGAGTTCAACCACGTCGACCCAGTTGTTTTCGCTCAACTCAACCTGCAGCATTACCCTGCCCACACCGGACATACCGCCTCCGGAGCTTGAGTCATAACACGATGCGGTTATGTTGATGCTGCCGGAAACCGTCCCGTTGTCATATGGATAATTTATCGAACCGGTCGGAAGGGCAGTATCGTAAATAACTTTTTGTCTCTTGGTATGTGAAACTCCTTCCCTTGCTGCGGTCACGGTAAAGGTGGTTTCACTTTGATTCAATACCGCGCTGTATTCGAATGAGCCGGCTGAACCGACATTCACTGAAGTGCCGTTTACAGTGACCAAGGCACCGGGTTCGGTTGTTCCTCTCAACGTATATGCCGAGTTGTTGGTGAACACGGTAACGCCTTGTTCAAAATCGATCTCCGGGCCATTAAAGAGCTCCGTGTTTAGCCACTCGCTGTACGGTCCGTAGTTTCCGGCAGCGTCGCGGGCTCTTACGCGGTACCTGTACGGCTTTTCAAGGCTAACACTTGTATCCGTATATGAATGGTCGGGTGCATAAACAGTCCAGGATGACGAGTAGTATCCGTCGTCCGGATTTTGATACTCCCG